>JAABUX010000936.1_pt1 | contig 46436 bp, 48 predicted proteins | sample 5561851 | NCBI WGS metagenome assembly JAABUX01 (sample SAMN10711883, study PRJNA513361) | rock metagenome | isolation source: Antarctica rocks | place: Antarctica: Victoria Land, Richard Nunatak red sandstone | collected 2016-01-03 | reverse complement strand
CGCGGTTCTCGCCGTCCGCCTCGCCGGTGCCCATCATCGCCTTGCCCATCTCCGCCATCACGGTGCGGATGTCGGCGAAGTCGAGGTTGACCAGGCCGGGCGCCATCATCAGGTCGGTCACCCCGCGGACGCCCATGTACAGCACGTGGTCGGCCATCTTGAACGCCTCCTTCCAGCCTGTCCGCTCGTTGGCCAAGCGGAACAGGTTCTGGTTGGGGATCACGATCAGCGTGTCGACGTAGCTTTGCAGCTCGGCGATCCCGGCGTCGGCCGCCTTCGCGCGCCGCCCGCCCTCGAAGGTGAATGGCTTGGTCACCACCCCGACCGTCAGCACGCCCCGCTCCCGCGCCATGCGGGCGATGACGGGGGCGGCGCCGGTGCCGGTGCCGCCGCCCATTCCCGCGGTGATGAACACCATGTGCGCCCCTTCGAGGTGCCGGGACAGCTCGTCCGACGCCTCCTCGGCCGCCGCGCGCCCGATCTCCGGCTTTGCCCCCGCGCCCAGGCCCTGCGTCAGATGCGGCCCAAGCTGGATGCGGCGGTCGGCCCGGCTGTGCATGAGCTGCTGCGCGTCGGTGTTGGCGACCACGAACTCGACGCCTTGAAGATTGAGCGAGATCATGTTGTCGACGGCGTTGGTGCCGCCGCCGCCGACGCCGATCACGGTGATACGCGGCGTGAAATCGGTGTGCAGCGTCTGCGGAATCGTCAGGTTCAGAGTCATCGGGTTGGTCCCCCCAGTTGCGTCGGTTAATCGGACGGGCGCGGCATCACACCCGCTCCCGCAAGAAGTTCACGATCCGGCGGATCAGCCCGTTCGGGCGCTCGTCCGCCAGGTCGAGATCGGCAAGGGCGCGGCCGTCGCCGGCGGCCCACAGCAGCAGCCCGGCCGCCACTGCCGAGCCCGGCACGGCGGCGCTGTCGGGCAGCCCGCGAAGATGCGCCGGGCGGCCATGGCGCACCTGACGGTTCAGGATGCGCGCCGCCATTTCCCGGGCGCCGACGAGCTGGCTCGCGCCCCCGGTCAGCACCACCCTGGTGCCGGCGACCCGGCCCAGTCCGGCGCTTTCGAGCCGGTCGCGCACCAGCTCGAAGGTCTCCTCCAGGCGCGGCCTGATGATGCTCACCACCATGCTGCGCGGGATCTTGGCGAACTGGTGCTCCTCCTCGCCGACCAGGGGCACCGGCAGCAGCTCGCGCTCGTCGTCCGGGCTGGCCTGGCAGCTACCGTTCAACGTCTTGATCCGCTCGGCGTGCGCCACCGTGGTCGAAAGCAGGCGCGCGATATCGTTGGTGACGTGGACGCCGCCGACCGGAAGCTGCGCCGTATGGAGCAGCTGGCCCTCGGCGAATACCGCCATCCCGGTCGTGCCGCCGCCCATGTCGATGACGGTGGCGCCCAGCTCGCGCTCGTCGGCGACCAGGGTGGACATGCCCGCCGCCAACGGCGCCGACACCAGCTCCGCGATGTCCAATTCGGCCCGGTGCAGCGTGGTCGACAGGTTGCGGAGCGCCATCGTGGTCGCGTCGACCACGTGCAGCCGGGCGGTCAGGCGCTCGCAATGGTGCCCGCGCGGGTCGGCGACTCCAGGGGTCTCGTCCACGCTGAAGCCGAGCGGCAGGGCGTGGATCGTCTCGCGCCCTTCCGTCACGGCGCGGGTGCGGCCTTCCTGCACGACCCGGCGCACGTCCGCCTCGGTCACGGCGCGTCCGCCCACCGGCCACTGCACGTTGAACAGGCGGCTTTCCGGCTGCCCGCACGTGAGGTTCACGGTCACCGAGCGCAGCCGGTAGTCGCTCATCTCCTCCGCCTGGGCCACGGCCGCACGGATCGCTCGCTCCGCCTCGTCCAGGTCGGTGATGCAGCCGCCGCGGACGCCACGCCCGCGCTGCCAGCCCATGCCGAGCACGCGCAGGCTGCCGTCGCCCTCGGTGCGGCCGATCAGGCAGATCACCTTGGTGCTGCCGATATCCAGCACGCCGAACGGGCCGGTGCGCAGCGAGCGTGGGCGCTGCGGCGGGTCCTGCGTCAGCGGCGGCGGCGGGGCGCGGCGGGACATGTCGTTCACGTCGGCTTCCTGGTGGTTTGGGTGGGGCTCGCCGCAGGTTGCGCGGCCGACGGAAGCGGGCGCAGCACCATGCGGTCGGGCAGGCGCATGTCGAGGACGGCCAGCGGGCGGTCGAGCAGCGCCTGCGTCGTCTGGAGCTCCATCAGCTTGGCCATCGCCGCGACCTCGGCGCCTTCCGGCAGCATGACGTCGGCGCCGTTCTTGAGCCGCAGGTTCCAGCGGCGCTCGCCCACGCGCACGGCGGCCAGCACGCGGGCTTTCAGGGCCGGCTGGTCGGCCAGCGCATCCAGCATCGCCGCCGCGGCCTGCGGCGCGCCGGGTCCCACCACCAGCGGCAGGTCGCCGAATGCCGCCAGGTCCTCGTTCGCGACCACTTGGCCGGCCCGGTCGATCAGCACGAAACGGCCCTGGTTCTGCCACACCGCAAACGGCCGCCGCTCGGTCAGCGACACCTTGATCGTGCCCGGCAGCCGCCGCTCGACGACCGCGTGCTCGACCCAACTGAGCGACTCGATGCGCGCCCGGGCGCCTTCGAGCGAGAAGCCTAGGATCCCGTCGCCACGGCGCACGCCCAGGGCCGCCCGCAGCAGCGGTTCCGGCGTGTTGGCGCGGCCCTCGATCACCACGTCCTCCACCCGCAGGTTGGCGGCGCGCCCGAGCGACTCCCGGGCATTGGCCAGCATGCCGCCGGGCTGGGCGGAGCGGACCAGCATGATCCCGGCCAGCACCACCACGAACCCGGCAAGGCCCCAGAGCGCCGGTCGGATGTTCTTCTTCTGACGCCGCAGCAGCAGCTTCAGCCGCGATGGGCGGCGTGCGAGCGGCGGGCGAGTTACGCGCGGCATGCGGCGTGCTCCACCATCCAGGCGCAGAGCTGCGGGAACGCGATGCCGAGATGCGCCGCCTGCTCCGGCAGCAGCGAGGTCGGCGTCAGGCCCGGCTGCGTGTTCACCTCCAGCAGCACCAGGCGGCCCGGCTCGCCGACGGTGTCGTCGTAGCGCAAATCGGCGCGCGACGCCCCGCGGCAGCCGAGCGCGCGGTGGGCGGCCAGCGCCATATCCATCGCCCGCGCGTAGGCCGTGGGATGGATGTCCGCGGGGATCACGTGGCGGCTGCCCCCGGCGGCGTATTTGCTCTCGTAGTCGTAGAAGCCGTGCACGGGCGAGATGTCGGTGACGGCCAGCGCGCGCTCGCCCATGACGCCGACCGTCAGCTCCCGTCCGGGCACGAACTCCTCGACCATAGCGTGCGGCCCGAACCTCCAGCCGCGGGCGATCTCGACCCGGCGGTTGCCGCCTTCGCGCAGGATTTCCACCCCGACCGAGCTGCCCTCGCTCAGCGGCTTGACGACGTACGGCAGCGGCATCGGGTCGCCGGCCTCGAGTTCCTCGATGTCGATCATGCGGCCGGCGGCGACCGGGAGCCCGGCGGCGGCGAACACGGTCTTGGCGGCCTGCTTGTCCATCGCGACGGCCGACGCCCGCACGCCGGAGTGGGTGTAGGGAATGCCCAGCCAATCCAGCACGCCCTGGATCGTGCCGTCCTCGCCGTAGCGGCCGTGCAGGGCGTTGAACACGACGTCCGGCGCCGGGGCCAGGGCCGCGATGACGGCGCCCAGATCGGCCCCGACCTCGATCGGCCGCACGTCGAACCCGGCGGTCGCCAGCGCCGCGATGACCTGCTGGCCGGATGCGAGGCTGACTTCGCGCTCGACGGAGATGCCGCCGTACAGGACCGCGACGGTTTTCATGCCACGGCCTCGGGCCGGCCCGCGGGTACGCCGATGCGGCGGATTTCCCACTGCAGCGAGACGCCGGACGCCGCGTGGACCCGGCGGCGGACCTCCTCGCCCAATCCCTCCAGGTCGGACGCCGTCGCGCCGCCGGTGTTGAGCAGGAAGTTGCAGTGCTTGTCGCTGACCTCCGCGCCGCCCCGGACCAGGCCGCGGCAGCCGGCGCCGTCGATCAGCTCCCACGCCTTCATGTCCGGCGGGTTGCGGAACGTGCTGCCGCCGGTGCGCGCCCGGGTCGGCTGCGTCGCCTCGCGATTGGCCCGAATCTCCGTCATGCGCGCCGCGATCGAGCGCAGGTTGCCGGGCTGGGCCCGGAGGCGCGCGCGCACCACGACGGCGCCGGGAGGCACCGCAGCGTGGCGGTAGGCAAAGTCCAGCGCCGCCGCGCTCAGCCGCAGCGTCTCGCCCGAACGCGTGACCAAATCCGCCCAGTCCAGGCAGCCGGCCACGTCGCCGCCGTACGCGCCCGCGTTCATCGCGACCGCGCCGCCGACCGAACCGGGTACGCCCGACAGGAACTCCAGCCCGGCCAGCCCGGCCGCCGCGGCGTGCTCCGCCACCGTCGCGTCGAGCGCCGCCGCACCCGCCACCACGCCGTCGGCCTCGACGGCGATGTCGCCGAAACCGCGGGCCAGGCGGACCACCACGCCGTTGATGCCGCCGTCGCGCACGATCAGGTTCGACGCCGCGCCGATGACGGTCAGGGGAATCTCGTTCGGCAGCGCCGCCAGCAGCGCTGCCAGGTCGGCCACGCTGGCGGGGCGCACCAGCACCTCGGCCGCGCCGCCCACGCGGAACCACGTCGCGGGCGCGAGCGGCGCGTCGGCCTGCACGCGGCCGCGCAGGGGCGGGAGCGCCGCCATCAGATGCGGGCTGTTCGGGGCTGCCATCATGCCGGACGCCTCAGCCCGTCGATCTGCAGCGCCGCCAACTGCGCCGGCAGCGCCCCGGCCCACGCGGTGATGTTGCCGGCGCCCAGGCACACGACCATGTCGCCCGGCTGCGCGATGGCGTGAACCATCTCGGCCAAATGCTCCGGCCCCGGCAGCGGCACGACGCTGCGGTGGCCGTTGGCGCGCAGGCCGTCGACCAGCGCGTCACGGCTGATGCCGGGCAGCGGCGTCTCGCCGGCGGCGTACACGTCGGCGACGATCACGGTGCCGGCGTCGTTCATGCAGGTGCAGAATTCGGCGAACAGCGAGTGCAGGCGGGAGTAGCGGTGCGGCTGCACGACGGCGATCACGTCGCGCGCGCCGCTCTGCCGGGCCGCCTTCAGCACGGCCATGATCTCGACGGGGTGATGGCCGTAATCATCGATGACGGTGATGCCGCCGGCCTCGCCGGTCTTGGTGAAGCGCCGCTTGACGCCCTTGAAGGCCGCGAAGGCGCTGCGCAGGGTCGCGTCGCCGATCTCCATCTCGATGCCGATCGCGATCGCGGCGAGGGCGTTGGACACGTTGTGCTGACCCAGCATCGGCAGGCGAAACGGCCCCATCTTGCGGTTGCGGTTGCGCGCGCGGTCGGTGACCGTCACCTCGAAGGTCGCGCCCATGCGGTCCGACACCAGCCGCTCGGCGCGCACGTCGGCCTGCGGCGAGAAGCCGTAGGTGATGATGCGGCGGTCGGATAGGCGCGGGATCATCTGCTGCACCGCCGGGTGGTCGATGCACAGGACGGCGAAGCCGTAGAACGGGATGTTGGCGACGAACTGGTCGTAGGCGGCGGTCATCGCGTCCGGGGTGCCCCAGTGGTCGAGGTGCTCCGGGTCCATGTTGGTGACGACCGCGATGACGGCGGGCAGGCGCAGAAAGCTGCCGTCGCTCTCGTCGGCCTCCACCACCATCCAGTCGCCCTCGCCGAGGCGCGTGTTGGTGCCATAGGCGTTGACGATGCCGCCGTTGATGACGGTGGGGTCGAGGTGGGCGGCCTCCAGCACGGTCGCGATCAGGCTGGTGGTGGTGGTCTTGCCGTGGGTGCCGCCGACCGCGATGGCCCATTTCAGCCGCATCAGCTCGGCCAGCATCTCCGCCCGCCGGACCACGGGGATCAGCCGGGCGCGGGCAGCGACCACCTCGGGGTTGTCGCGCCTCACCGCGGTCGAGGTGACGACGACCTGCGCCGTGCCGAGATTTTCGGGCGCGTGGCCGACCGCGACGTGGATGCCCGACTCGCGCAGCCGCCGCACGTTGGCGCTGTCGGCGATGTCGCTGCCCTGCACGGCGTAGCCGAGATTGTGCAGCACCTCGGCGATGCCGGACATGCCGATGCCGCCGATGCCGACGAAGTGGATGGTGCCGATGCTGAGCGGAAGCGCCCTCATGACGCGACCCGCGCGTGTGCGAGCACCAGGTCGGCGAGGCGGGACGCGGCGTCGGGCTGGGCGGTCGCGGCGGCGTCCTGGCCCGCGCGAATGACCGCCTCCGGGTGCGTGAGGATCGCAGCGAGGCGCGCGCCCAAGGTCGCGATGTCGCCCTGCGGGATCACACAAGCGCCTCCCAGGGCGGCGGCGTTTACGGATTGGTGGTCGTCGATGGCGCTCGGCAGCGGGACCAGCACGGCGGCCCGGCCGACGATCGCGAGTTCGGCCACCGTCGACGCGCCGGCCCTCGCGATCACGAGGTGCGCGGCCGCGAGGCGCTGCGGCACGTCGGGGAAGAACGACGACAGCTCCGCCGCGATGCCTGACGCGGCGTAAGCCTGGCCGACCCGCGCGAGGTCCTCCGCCCGGCACTGCTGCACCACCGATAGCCGCGTGCGGATCGCGTCGGGAAGCCCGGCGAGCGCGCCCGGCACGGCGTCGCTGAACACGCGCGCGCCGAGCGAGCCGCCCAGCACGAGGAGGTGGATCGTGCCCGCCATCGCGAGGGGGGGCGACGGCGCGAATGCCGGCCGCACCGGGTTGCCGGTGACGACCGTCCGCACTCCGTCCGGCACGCGGGCGGTGGCGTCGAAGCTCAGCGCCAGCACGCCGGCGCGGGCCGCCATGGCGCGGTTGGCCCGGCCGAGTACCGCGTTCTGCTCGTGCAGGACGACCGGCGCCCGATGCGTGAGGAAGCGGGTCGCGGACACCGGGGCAACCGTCGGGTAGCCGCCGAAGCCGACGATGACGGCCGGGTCGAGGCGCGCGAGGATCGACCGCGCCTGCAGCGTCCCCATCGCCAGGGCCGCCGTAGCCTTGGCGGCGCGCACGAGGCCACGTCCCGCGATCCCGGCGCCGCGGAGGACGAAAATTTCGCCGCCGGCGAACACCTCGCTCCGCAGTGCCCCCGACCGCGCATCCGTCATCAGCGCCACGCGCTGGCCGCGTGCGATCAGCGCCTGCGCGAGCGCCTCGGCCGGGAAGAAGTGGCCGCCCGTGCCGCCCGCCGCGATCACGATGGGTTTCACCGCCGGGCCCCTCACGGCGGGTCGCCCCGGTGGCGCCGCCGGGTGAGGGCCAGCAGCATGCCCATGCCGAGCGCCACCGCCAGCACCGACGAGCCGCCGTAGCTTACGAACGGCAGTGTCATGCCCTTGGTCGGGATCAGGTGCAGCGAGCTTCCCATGTTCACGAACGCTTGCAGCCCGAAGCTCGCGACCAGCCCGGTCGAGCCCAGGATGATGAACTCGTCGTGCTCCGCCAGCAGCCGGAGCAGGCCGCGCAGGACGATGAAGGCGAAAATGGCCAGCAGGGCCAGGCAGACGATCATGCCGAACTCCTCCCCCAGGACGGCGAACACGAAGTCGGCATGGGCGTCGGGCAGGATGTCCTTTACATGGCCCTCGCCGGGGCCGCGACCCAGGAGGCCGCCGTTGCCGAACGCCTCCAGCGCGGTGTTGACCTGGTAGCTGTCGCCGGTCGCCGGGTCGAGGAAGCGGGTGATGCGGCTGCGGACGTGCGGGAAAAACGCGTAGGCGCCGACCGCGGACGCGGCCAGGCCGGCGGCGCCGATCCCGACGAAGAACAGGTTCATGCCGCTGACGAACAACTGGGCGAAGAATACGGCGGTGACGACCGCGAGCATGCCGATGTCGGGTTGCGATTTGAGCAGCATCACGATCACGCCGAACAGCCCGAACGCGATCGCCATGCCGGGGAATCCGCGGGTGCGCCGGCCCTCCGCGAGCAGCCACGCGACCACCACGGCGAAGCAGGGCTTGAGGAACTCGCTCGGCTGCAGCGACAGGCCCGGCAGCGAAATCCAGCGTCGCGCGCCCTTGATCTCGACCCCCGAGACGAGGGTCATCGCCGTCGCCGCGAGCGCCACCGCACAGCCGAGCAGCGCCAGCCGCCGCACGCCGCGGGGGGACAGCAGCGACACCGTGACGACGACCAGGCCGCCCAGCAGCAGGAAGCCGACCTGCTTCAGGATGAAGCTGTCGCGGGAGACGTGGATGCGCTCGGCGACGGCGGGACTCGCGGCCAGCATGGCGATGTAGCCGAAGCCGATCAGGGTCGCGATCGCCAGCAGCGTCCAGCGGTCGACCGTCCACCACCAGCGGCCGAGGGTCGAGGTGTCGGTGCGGGAGAGGGCCATCATGCGGCCTCCGCCGAGAGGGCGCGGGCGAGGGCTGCGAAGCGCTCGCCACGCGCCTCGAACCCGGAAAACTGGTCGAAGCTGGCGCAGGCCGGCGACAGCAGGACCACCGGCGACGAGGTGCGGCGGGCGAGGTCGCGTGCCAGGGGAACGGCGGAATCGAGCGTGAGCGCCATCGTGTGCGGGACGCCGGCCTCGGCGCATTGCGCGGCGAGCAGCAGCGCGTCCTGCCCGATCAGCACGGCATGCGAGATGCGCGGGAACCACGGCGTCAACGCGGCGATCCCGCCCGCTTTGGCCTGGCCGCCCGCGATCCAAACCACCCGGTCGTAGCAGCCCAACGCACGCGCGGCGGCGTCCGCGTTCGTGGCCTTGCTGTCGTCGACGTAGCTGACCCCGTCCACCACCGCGACGCGCTGCTGCCGGTGGGGCAGGCCGGCGAAGCTGGCGACGCCGCGCGCGACGGCCGCACGGGGGATGCCCAGGCTGGCGGCGAGGGCGGCGGCGGCGGCGGCGTTCTGCGCGTTGTGGCTGCCGGGCAGGGCGTGCGCCGCTGCCATCGGGAGGATCGGCCCGTCGCGGTCCGTCAGCACGCCGTCGCTTACCCAAACATCCGCCGGGCGCTCACCTGACACGCGGACGACCGCTGGACCTCGCAGCGAGTCGGCCAACTCGCGGCTGAATGGATCGTCGACACCGACCACGGCGAGGTCGTCGCGACCTTGGCGCGCGAATATCTCGCGTTTGGCGGCACTGTAGCCAGCCATGCTGCCGTGGCGGTCGAGATGGTCGGGGCTGAGATTCAACATTGCCGCCGTATCAAACGATACGGTCGCGAGTCGTTCCAACATATAGGAGGACATTTCCAGGATGTACAATCCCTGGTGGTCGAGCAGCGACAGCGACAGCGCAGCGGGCCCGAGGTTTCCGCCCGCCTGCGCCGCCACCCCGGCGACCTCGGCGATGTGCGCCAGCAGCGCGGTCGTCGTGGATTTGCCGTTCGTCCCGGTGATGCCGACGAAACGCGCCCGCGACCAGGCGGCGCGAACCGCCCGGAACAGCAGCTCCACGTCCGACCAGACCGGCACCGACGCCGCAAGTGCCGCGGCGGCGATCGGGTGCGGCGCGGGGAGCCGGTGCGGGATGCCGGGCGACAGCACCAGCGCGTCGAAGCTCGCGATGTCCGCCGTCGGATCGCGCAGGTCGATGCCGTCCGGTCGCACCCGGTCGTCCCACGCCGCCACCTCGGCCCCCATGGCGCGCAGGGCGTGCACCGCGGGCGCGCCGTTGCGGCCGAGGCCCACCACGGCAAACCGCTTGCCGGCGAACAGGTCGGGAGGGAACGCGCTCATCGGATCTTCAAGGTGGCCAGGCCCACCAGCGCCAGGATCATCGACACGATCCAGAACCGGATCACGATCGTCGGCTCCGCCCAGCCCTTCTTCTCGAAATGGTGGTGCAGCGGCGCCATCAGGAACACGCGCCGGCCGGTGCGCTTGAACCAGAACACCTGGACGATGACGCTCACGGTCTCGACCACGAACAGGCCGCCGACGATCGCCAGCACGATCTCGTGCTTGGTCGCGACCGCCACCGCGCCCAGCGCGCCGCCGAGGGCGAGGCTGCCGGTGTCGCCCATGAACACGGCGGCGGGGGGCGCGTTGAACCACAGGAAGCCGAGCCCGGCGCCGATCAGGGCGGCGAGGAAGATCATCAGTTCGCCCGTGCCCGGCACGAAGTTGAGCTGCAGGTAGTCCGCGAACACCCGGTTGCCGACGAGGTAGGCGATCAGGGCGAACACCGCGCAGGCGATGATGGCCGGCACGATCGCCAGCCCGTCCAGCCCATCCGTCAGGTTCACCGCGTTCGACGCGCCCAGCATGACCAGCATGCCGACCACGGGGAAGGCGTAGCCGAACGGGATCAGCACCTCCTTGAACACCGGTACCGTCAGCCCCGTGCCCAGGGAGCCCCGGGTCAGGACAGCGATCCAGGCCGCCGCCAGCAGGCCCAGCACGACCTGCCACACCAGCTTGCCCCGGGCCGATACGCCGCGGTGGTTGCGCTTGGATAATTTGAGGAAGTCGTCGGCGAACCCGATCGCGCCGTAGCCGAAGGTGATGAACAGCACCGCCCACACGTAGCCGTTGCGCAGGTCGGCCCACAGCAGCACCGAGAAGCCCATCGCGAGCAGGATCAGCACCCCGCCCATCGTCGGCGTGCCCTTCTTCTCGATCAGATGCCGCTCGGGGCCGTCGAGCCGGATCGGCTGGCCGCCGCGTTGCACCGACTTCAGCCAGCGGATGACGAACGGGCCGAGCACGAAGCTGATCACCAGCGAAGTCAGGCACGCAACCCCCGCTCGGAACGTGATGTAGCGAACCAGGTTGGCGAGGGCGTACGACTCGGCAAAGGGGCGGGTCAGGATCAGCAGCATGGCGGGGCGTCTTCCAGCGCGCTGACGATCCGCGCCATGCCGCTGCCAAGGCTGCCTTTGACCAGGACGGTGTCGCCTTGCCGGACTGCCCGCGCAACCAGCGGCGCGAGTCCGGCGGAGTCCGTGGCGTGGGCGCCACGCAACGGCGAGGGCATCGACTCGAATAGTTGCAGCATCAGCGGGCCGCAGGCAAACAGCAGATCGGCCGACTCCGCCACGTCCGACGCCAATCCGGCGTGCTCCGCCGGGCCGTGCTCACCGAGTTCGAGCATGTCGCCCAGCACCGCGATCCGGCGTGACGGCAGGCTCTGCAGCACCGCCAATGCCGCCCGGACCGATGCGCCGTTCGCGTTGTAGCTCTCGTCGAGCAGCGTCACGCCCGACGGCAGCGACCGCCGCACCCCACGCCCCGCGATCGGGCGGAAACCGGCCAGCGCGGCGGCGCCGTCAACGCCGAGCACGGCCGCGGCCGTCAGCGCCGCCAGCGCGTTCATCACCATATGCCGGCCCGGCGCGTTGATCCGGAATGCGACCGAGTGCCCAGCCACCTGAGCTGTCACGTCCGTTCCGTCGGCGTCCTCCGTGGCCGCGACGATCTGCGCCGCGCCGAAATACTGCACCGCGCGCACCCGGGCCTGCAGGCGGGCCAGCAACGTGGAATCGCCCGGCAGCACCGCCGTGCCGTCCTCCTCCAACCCCTCCAGGATTGCCGCCTTCTCGTCGGCAATCGCGTCCAGGCTGCCGAAATGGCCGATATGCGCCGCAGCGACCGCCGTGACGACGGCCACGTGCGGGCGGACCAGCGCCGCAAGCGGGCCGATCTCGCCGGGATGGTTGGTGCCGATTTCGGCCACGCAGAAGGCGGCGTGCGGAGGTAGCCGGGCGAGGGTCAGTGGCACGCCCCAATGATTATTGTACGACGCCTCGGCCGCATGCGTCGGCCCGGCGGCCGAGAGGATCGAGCGCAGCATCTCCTTGGTGGTCGTCTTGCCGACGCTGCCGGTAACGGCCACGACCCGGCCGGTAAACCGCGCGCGCGCCGCCTGCCCGAGCGCCCAGAGTGCGTCGAGCGTGTTCGCGACAACTAGCAGCGGGCGGGTGTCGTCGGCCCCTGATTTATGCACCAGGGCACCCGCGGCGCCCCGCGCCAGCGCGTCGTCGACGAAGGCGTGCCCGTCGCCGTGCTCGCCCACCAGCGCCACGAACAACTCGCCCGACCGCAGAGTCCGAGTGTCAATTGATATACCGGATGCGTTGAATGGCAGATGCATGAGACCGCCTGTGGCGGCCGACAACTCGGCAGCTGTCCACATCAGGGTCGGCCCGTCAGGCGGCGAATGACATCGGCATCGTCGAACGGCAAAATCTCGCCGCCGATGGTTTGTCCCTGTTCGTGACCCTTGCCAGCCACCACCAGCACGTCGCCCGGCGCCAGGCCGTTCAACGCGGCTTCGATGGCGGCCTGGCGGTCGCCGATCGCCCGCGCGCCGGGACAGGCGGCCAGGACGGCGTCGCGGATGGATGCCGGGTCTTCGGTGCGGGGATTGTCGTCGGTCACGATCGCCTGGTCGGCCAACCGCGCCGCGATCGCTCCCATCAGGGGACGCTTGCCGCGGTCGCGGTCGCCGCCCGCGCCGAACACGACATGCAGCCGGCCGGCCGTGTGGGGACGCAGCGACAGCAGCAGCCGCTCCAGCGCGTCCGGGGTGTGCGCGTAGTCGACGTAGACTGCGGCACCGTTCGGCAACACCGCGGCAAGCTCCATCCGGCCACGCACGCCGTGCAGCCGCGCGATCGCGTCCAGCGCCGCCGGGGCGCCGACCGCGCGGGCCAACGCCGCCGCCAGCAGCGCGTTGTCGGCCTGGAACCGTCCCGGCAGGGCCATGTCGATCGTGCGCCGGACACCGTGGTCCAGCACGTCGAGGCTTTGGCCGCCGGGGCGAGGCGCCGCGCGCAGCAGGCGAATGTCGTCGCCGTCCTCACCGACCGTCCGCAGATCCAGGCGCCGGTCGGCCGCGATCGAGCGCAAAGCCGCCAGCGTGTCCGGGTCCATATCGCTGTTCACCACCGCCGGCGCATGGGCGGGCAGCAGCGCGTCGAACAGCCGCAGCTTGGCGGCGCGGTAGGCCTCGGTGGCGCCATGATAGTCGAGGTGGTCGCGGGTCAGGTTGCTGAACCCGGCGGCCTTCAACTGCACGCCGTCCAGCCGGAACTGGTCGAGCCCGTGCGATGAGGCTTCCAAGGCCGCGAACCGGACGCCCTCCGCGGCCAGCGTCGCCAGCGTCGCCGCCAACGCCACCGGGTCGGGTGTCGTCAGGCCGCCGCCGCCGCCATGACCCGGCGCGATCACGCCCAAGGTGCCCAGGCTCGCGGACGGCCCGGTCTCGGACATGATCTGGCGCAGGAACTCGACCGTGCTGGTTTTGCCGTTGGTGCCGGTGACGGCCACCACCGTCTCGGGCTGCCGTCCCGCGTGCAGGGCGGCCAGGCGGGCGAGAATCCGCCGCGGCTCGGCGTCCTCGATCAGGGGGCGGGGCGGCACGCCGGGTGGCCAAGCGGTCCCGTTCGGCGCCAGCACTGCGGCGGCGCCACGCGCCACGGCGTCGGCGATGAAGCTTCTGCCGTCCGTCCGCGCGCCCGGAAATGCGGCAAACAGAAAGCCCGGTGTCACCATCCTGCTATCGGCCGTCATACCGGTGATTTTCACCTCGCCGCTGCCACGGGGGACCGCGATCTGCATGTGCCGCATCATGTCACCGAGCCGCGACGTCATTGTGCATAGCCGGAGCCGAAACCGGCGTGGCCGGCAAAAGAAGGGCGGGAGGAAGGACGGCGGGAACCGTCCAGACGGACGCGATGGGCGCTCCGGAAGGGCGCGGCCCGTAGCCGTGCGGGGGCTGCATGGGAATGGACAGCGTCTGCTGGATTTCAGCGATGTCGGCCGTCTCCGGCAGCAATCCCAGCATCGGGCCGATCTTGGCGATGACGCGGCCGACCGCGGGCGCGCTGACGGCGCCGGCGGTCGAGTAGCCGCCGGTGCTCTTGTTGCCGTGGGGCTCGTCGAGCATGAAATAGACGGCGTAGCGCGGCGAGTTCATCGGGAACACGCTCATGAAGGCGCTGATGTTGGCGTGCTTCTTGTAACCGTGCGCGCCGGTCTTTTCCGCGGTGCCGGTCTTGCCGCCGACAAAGTAGCCCGGCACGTCGGCCGGCTTGCCGTAGCCGTTCGTCACGACCAGGCGCATCAGCCGCCGGACCGTGTCGGAGGTCGAGGTCCGCATGATCTGCGTGCCGCCCACCGTCGTCGCATCCGAGTCCGCGGCCAGGATGGTCGGACGCAGCACCGAACCGCCGTTCGCCAGCGCCGCCGTGCCGCGCACCACGTGCAACGGCGAGACGGCGATGCCGTGGCCGAAGCCGACGGTGAGGTTCACCGCCTCTTTCCAGTTCGCCACCGACGGCACGATCGGCATGCCGGCTTCCGGCAGCTCGACGCCGATGCGCTTGAACATGCCCATCGCGCCCAGCCACGCCCGCTGCCGCTCCGGTCCAACGCTTTGGGCGATGTGGGCCGCGCCTAGGTTCGAGGAGTAGGCCAGCACCTCCGGCAGGAACAGGAAGCGATGCTTGCCCTCGAAATCGGTGATGGTGAAGCGGCCGATATGGATGGGATGGGCGGCGTCGTACTGGTTCCACAACTGGGCCGCGCCGCTGTCCAGCGCCATCGCCGCGGTCTGCAGCTTGAACGTGCTGCCGGGCTCGTACATGCCGGTGACGGCGCGGTTGAAGCGGGATTCGGGCGGCGCTTCCGCGGCCAGGTTGGCGTCGTAGTCGGGCAGGCTGACCATCGCGATCACCTCGCCGGTCCTGACGTCCATGACGATGCCGCAGCCGCCGATGGCGGTGAACTCGGTCATCGACTTCATCAGCTCGTCGCGCAGCGCCGCCTGCACGTGCACGTCCAGCGACAGGCGCAACGGCTCGGACTCCTCGCGCAGGCGCTGGTCGAAGAACCGCTCGACCCCGGCGATGCCGCGCGCGTCCACGTCGACGCCACCCAATACGTGAGCCGCGACCCGGCCCAGCGGGTACTTCCGGCGCTCGCCGGCTTGGAAGTAGATGCCCGGAATACCGAGCGTGTTGATCGCGAGCTCCTGGTTTGGAGTCACTTGGCGGGCGAGATAGACGAACTGCTTTTCCGACGACAGCCGCCTGCGCACGACATCCTCGTCCAGCTGCGGCAAAGCGAGCTTGAGCTTGTGGGCGGCATCGGCGGCGTCGGCCATTTCGCGCGGGTTGGCATAGACGCCGGCGGTGGGAAGCGACACAGCGAGGATTTCGCCATTCCGGTCGGTGATCATGGCCCGGGGGCCGTGCAGGCCGGATTTGGACGAGGCCAGCGCGCCTTCGGCGTCGACCGGGTCGGGCAGGCGGGCAACCTGCTCGATGTGGCGGAGCTGGGCGGGGAACAGGATCGTCGCATCCGCCAGCTTGGCCACCACGGCGCCGAACAGCACGGCAAACCCAGCGGCTGCGAACACCAGCCGCGACCGCATCGTCTCCAGCGTCGCGCGCCGGTGCAGGTCGGGCGCCGTGACCCGCACGTGCTCCATCCGCGGCGTCGCGCCGGCGCGGGGCGCGCCGCGTCGAGGCGCTGGCGGCGCGTTTGGGGGCGGGGCGTCGGTCATCGACCCGGAACTGTCCCAGACGCCATCGTCCCAGATGTGGACGCGACGGCAACGGGGACGGGCGGCGGCAGCATGGTCCGCGCCATTCCCAGCGACGATCCCACCACGGGCTGGGCGACGACCGCCTCGGCCCGCTGCAACGTCGGCGCGCGCAGGGGCGGAGTGGCGGGGCTTGGCAGCGCGGAGGTCGCGACGGCCCGCATGACCGGGGCATAGATCGGCTTCGGCGGCGGCAGCACGGTCGCGAACGTCTCGCCAAGCTCACTCGGCTTCGCCCTGATCGGGTGCGGCGGCTTGGCGGGCGAGGCAATCTGGACGGTCGGGACTGCGCTCGCAGGCTTGGCGAGGGTGGCGAGTTTCGTCAGCGCTGCGGGCGGGGGCGCTACCATCGAGGGCGCCGCGGTCTGGGGTACCGAGGCCGGGGATGACAAGGCGGGGGGCGCCGAGGCTGGCAGCGGAAGCGGCGCGGGCTCGTGGACGACCAGGGCAGTCGTCGGTTCAAGCGGGGCCGCATCGTCCATAGCGACCTCAGGCGAGCCAGGAATGACAGGGGCGGGAAGTCGGCTGGCCAGGTCGGCGAGCTGCACGAATTGACCCGGTGACAGCGGCTTCAGCGCCAGATGCCGCTCAGCCAAGGCAGCCAGCCGCTCCGGCTCGTTCAGTAGCGCCCATTCCGCGCGCAGCATGCCCGTGCGTTCCCGCGCGACGTCGGTAGCCTTGACGACCCGCATGATCTCGCGGTCGAGCACTTGGGCGCGATGCTTCTCCTGATACAGGTACAGGCCGGCGCCGGCGGCCAGCATCATGCAGAGGCAGGTGAAGGGTCGGATCATGCCGTCAACTCCGGAAGGCGTTCGATAGCGCGCAGCCGGGCGCTGCGGGCACGAGGGTTGGCGTGGGTTTCTGCAACCCCCGGCCGTTGCGCCCGGGTCTGCAACAACCGAAAGCCTGGCGCCGGCCGGGCCGCGAGGCCGCGCGGGTCGTGACGCGACGGCCCCGGCGCGCGGCCGGCCGCATCGGTCACGAAGCGCTTCACAATGCGGTCCTCCAGCGAGTGGAACGAGACCACCACCAGCCGGCCGCCTGGGGACAGCAGCGAGGCCGCCTGGGCGAGCGCCCGCTCGATCTGTCCCAGTTCATCGTTCACCCGAATCCGCAGCGCCTGGAAGCTGCGGGTCGCCGGGTCGATGCCGGAGCCGTCCTTCGGCACCACGCCGCGCACGATGTCGGCCAAGCGGGAGGTCGTGTCGACCGGCGCCTCTGCACGCGCGGCGACGATGGCGCGGGCGATTCGGCGGGACAGCCGCTCCTCGCCGAATTGGAACAACGTGTCGGCCAAGTCGCGTTCGGACAGGGTCGCCACCAGGTCGGCCGCGGTCGGTCCGCTGCGGTCCATGCGCATGTCGAGCGGACCGTCGGCACGGAAGCTGAAGCCGCGGGCCGGATCGTCGATCTGGAACGACGAGACGCCGAGATCGAGCATGACGCCATCGAGCGAGCTCACCCCATGGGCCGACAGCAGCGCAAGCAGGTCGCCGAAGCCGCCATGGATGAGATGCAGCCGGCCGGGGTAGCGTGCCGCCAAGGCGGCTCCGCGCGCGATCGCGTCCGGGTCGCGGTCGATCGCCCATAGCGTGCAGGCCGCAGCCTCAAGCGCGGCGGCGGCGTAGCCTCCGCCGCCGAAGGTCGCGTCGAGATAGATGCCGCCGTCCTTCGGCGACAACGCGGCTAGGACTTCCGCGAGCATGACCGGCTGATGCGAGAACGAGGTCATGACGGGCCGGTGCCGGACAGGGTCAGCCCGCGGGCGCGGGCGCGCTCCCGCGCCTGGGTCCGCCGCGCGTCGGCAGCCGTTGGCTCCCAAATCTGGAAGATGCGGCCGAGTCCCATGAACACGACTGTGTCCTTCAGGCCAGCATGGTCGACCAAAACATCGGGGAGCACGATCCGACCCTCCTTGTCCGCTTCCACCGGAAAGGCGTCGGCGTACAGTGCGGCTGCGAGGTCATCCTGTTCCTCGCTGAAGACATCTAGCTGGTCCAATGGAGTCGCCAGAGTGCGAAACACGCTCGCCGGCCAGGCTTCGATACATGGGTGCTTATGGGAGGGACGAAGGATCAAGCCGTCTGGCGCTTCGTCCTGGCCGCGCAGCGCCGTGCGGAACGAGGCGGGGACGGAGACCCGCCCTTTTGCGTCCAGCCGGTTCTGATGCGTGCCTAGGAAGTGGCTCATTGCGGCCAGCGAACCCCTTCTACGCTCCCATCACGCAGACGCGGTGATAACCGATTGGTGATGGGTGGTTATGGGATACCATGGGCAAACATGGGCGTCAAAGGGATTGGCGAGTCGCAGCCGATTTATCTAAAAGCATAGCAGTTTCTCGGAAAATAACTGCTGCGTTCACTTGTTTATGTTTTGTTCGAATTTTTTTCTATTTTAAAGATCTCGGAAAGCGAGAAAGTGCCAGACGGCCTGTAAGCCGGGTTCTGTCCGCGCCGCACCGCGACACGGGACGATCATTCCTCTGGGACAAGCCTCGCGGCCCGCCTCACGCGACCAACCCGGGCTGTAGGGCGGGAATGCCCCTGCGTCCGTTCTCGCGAACGCCGCGGACAGCCCCTATTCGGTCTTGCTCCCGGTGGGGTTTACCTTGCCACCCCTGTTGCCAGGGGCGCGGTGCGCTTTTACCGCACCGTTTCACCCGTGCCCGCGTGAACGCCGCCGCAAGCTTGGCGGCTATCCAGCCGGGCGGTTTGTTTTCTGTGGCACTTTCCCTGAGGTCGCCCTCGCCGGTCGTTAACCGGCACCGTATTCCCGTGGAGCCCGGACTTTCCTCCAGCGGCGCACCGCAGGGCCGTCGACCCGGCGGCGATCCGACAGCGACCGTCCGGCCGTCTGGCTCGCCAGCAATGCGCGTGCAGGCGGCGCCGGTCAATCCGGACGCGGTCTGTCCCGTTTGAAGCGGCTGCTCAGAACATCCACCGGAGGGCGCTCGTGATCACGAACAGCGTGCTGACCGTACTCATCAGCACGAGGGCGATGCTCACCGCAGGCTGCCTTACTTCGTCGTCCCAACCGCGCTGCTCGAAGGGCACACTCAACCCCTCAAGGGCGCCAGGCTGAGCTAGCTGGAAAAGGTTGACGACTTGGCCCATGGACGCGTTCCCCGGCTTTGTTTTCGATTGGAACAGACTGCGCCCAGATTCGTTAACAAAAAGTTACGACTGCCCCGGTTTCCGGGAGCACCGAACGCTGCTTCACCGCGTCCGATCTCGAACCTTTCCCAGCCCACCTTGCCCCGATCGGCAGGGCCCGCTACCTCCACCGGGCCTCAAACCAGGAATACCCGCCCGTGCGGCCGCTTCGTATCGTCATTGCCGGGCTGACCATCACCTCGTCCTGGGGCAACGGTCACGCGACCACCTACCGCGCCCTCGTCCGCGGTCTCGCCGAGGCCGGGCACCGGGTCCTGTTCCTGGAGTGCGACAAGCCGTGGTATGCGGAGCACCGCGACCTGCCGAATCCACCTTGGTGCGAGACGCGCTTGTATGAAGGCGTCGCCGAATTGGCCGCCACCTGGAGCGGGGCGATCGCCGATGCGGACCTGATCATCATCGGCTCCTACGTCCCAGACGGGCCGGAGGTGTGCCGCCTGGTGCAGCTGACGGCGCTGGGCGTCACGGCGTTCTACGACATCGACACGCCCGTGACGCTCGCCGCCCTCGAACAGGGCCGCTGCGACTACCTCGACCCGGCGGCGATTCCTGGCTTCAGCGTCTATCTCTCCTTTACCGGCGGACCCGTGCTGCGCCACATCGAGCAGCGCTTCGGCGCCCGCATGGCCCGAGCGCTCTATTGTTCCGCCGATCCCGACCAGTGCCGTCCGGACCCGGACGCCGCGTTGCAATGGGACCTGGGATACCTCGGCACCTACAGCGACGATCGACAGCATGCCGTGCATGACCTGCTCTGCCGTCCGGCGCAGTCGCGGCCCGACCGCTCGTTCGTGGTCGCCGGCCCGCAATACCCCACCGATCTCGCCTGGCCCGCCAACGTCGCCCGCATCGAGCATTGCCCGCCCGACGAGCACCGGGCGTTCTACACGGCCCAGCGCTTCACCCTCAACGTCACCCGCGCCGACATGGTCCGCGCCGGCTACAGCCCCAGCGTGCGGCTGTTCGAGGCGGCGGCCTGCGGCACCCCGATCATCACCGACTGGTGGCCCGGGCTCGACGAGCTGTTCGCGCCGGGCGAGGAGATCGTCGTCGCCCGCTCGTCCGCCGACGTGCTGCGCGCCTTCGACCTGCCCGAAGCCGCTCGCGCCGCCATCGCCCGGCGCGCCCGCGCCAGGGTGCTGGCCAACCACACCGGCGCCCACCGCGCCGCCGAGCTGATCGCCACCGTCCAGGAGCTGCGCCATTGACCGAATGGACCCCAGACCGCATCCGCGCCCGTGCCAAGGCGTTGGGCCCGTGGTTCCACAACCTCGACCTGCGCGGGGTGCGGACCGCCCCCGACCATTTCCTGTGGGACTATCCCCGGACCAAGTGGGCCAGGTTCGCCGACGCCGTGCCGGCCGACCTGAGCGGCAAGACCGTGCTCGACATCGGCTGCAACGCCGGGTTCTACAGCATTGAGATGAAGCGGCGCGGCGCGGCGCACGTGCTGGGGATCGACTTCGACGACGACTACCTGGCCCAGGCGCGGTTCGCTGCCGAGGTCGAGGGGCTCGACATCGAATACCGCCGGATGTCGGTGTACGACGTGGCCGGGCTCGGCCGCCGGTTCGACGTCGTGTTCTTCATCGGCGTGCTGTACCACCTGCGGCACCCGCTGCTGGCGCTGGACCTGATCCACGAGCACGTGGCCGGGGATCTGCTGGTGTTCCAGTCATTGCAGCGCGGCAGCAACGACATCGCCGAGGTCGCGCCGGACTACGATTTCTTCGCTCCGGCGCCGTTCAACGAGCCCGGCTATCCCAAGCTGCACTTCATCGAGCGCAGCTACGCCAGCGACAACACCAACTGGTGGGCGCCGAACCGCGCGTGCTCGGCGGCGATGCTGCGCTCCGCCGGGTTCACGATCGAGTCAAACCCCGAGGAGGAGGTGTTCATCTGCCGCCGGGCCGAACACCCGCCAGGGCACCTGCCCGGCGCGGTTTACCCGGCGGGGGGCGCGCGATGATCGAGGCGGCGATGCTCTGGAACGAGCCGAACAACAAGTCGCACTGGGATTTCGAGAACGATCCCGGCTGGGCCGTGTTCGCGGAGATGACCAAACTGGCCGGCCAGGCGATCGCGGCGGAGAAGCCTGGCCTGGCGCGCGTCCTCGGCGGCATCTCCCCGATCGACCCGCTATTCATCAACGTTTTGGCGGCCCAGGGCGTCATGGAGCACCTCGACGCCGTCGCCGTGCACGGCTTCCCGCTGGACTGGAACCACTGGCTCCTGAACGATTGGCCGGCCAAGCTGGAGGAGATCGAGGCCGTGACCTCGCTGCCGGTCTGGGTGTCCGAGGTCGGGGTCAGCACGTTCGGCGCGGAGGAGGTCCAGGAATGGGGCCTGCGCCGCACCGCCGAGCTGCTGATCGGCCGCACCCCGCGCATCCACTGGTACAGCCTGTACGACCTGCCGGCCGCCTGGCCCGCCACGACCCGGCATCGCGAGGCCGAAGGAAGCTCGTACTACCGCCACTTCCACATGGGCCTGCTGGACGAGCACGGCCGCCCCAAGCTCGCCGCCAAGCTGTTCCACGACTACGCCCCGGCGCTGGGCATCTGCCAGTGGGTGCACTTCGAGGACCACCGGCTGGACGACACCGTGCGCTGGCTGCGCGACCTGGGTGTGATCAAGCTGCGGACCGGGCTGAGCTGGGCCGATTCGCTGCGCCCCGACGCCGACGCGTGGTTCGACCGGCAGATGTCGGCGCTCGAGCCGTTCGAAGTCACCGTCACGTTCTGCTTCACGCCGGAGGAGCGCGGTCAGTGGGCGCACTACACCGCCGTGCCGCAGGTCCCGGCCGAGTTCGCCGAGTTCTGCGGCCGCATGGTGCGGCGCTATGCCTAGTTCGACTCCGGCGGTCATACCGAGCGCCCACCAGCAATGGATCGCCGCCATGCGCCGGGGTGATTTCGCAGCGGCGTGGCGCATTTCGGACGCCGTCCTGGCGGCGCGCGACCCGGCGACGCGCGACGATCCGCGCAAGCCGTATCACCAACGATGGGTGTGGGACGGCCGTCCGCTGCATGGGCAGGACGTGACGGTGCGGTGCTATCACGGGCTCGGCGACACCATCCAGTTCGCCCGGTTCCTGCCGGCGTTGGCGGCGCGGGCTGCCAGCGTGACGCTGGAAGTACAGCCCGAGCTGCTGCGGCTGATCGCGGCGCAACCCGGACCGCCGCGCCTGGTTGCGTTCGATCCCGCCCATCCCCTGCCGGGGTCCAAGGCCGAGGTGGAGATCATGGAGCTGTCCCACGCGCTCCGGATCGCCCCCGATGCCGCGCCCTACCTGCGGGCCGACGCGAAGGGCCCGCGCGGACTCGGGGTCTGCTGGCAGGCGGGAACGTGGGATGCCGCCCGTTCGATCGATCCCGGTTTGCTGCTGCCGCTGCTGCCCGGCGCCGTCAGCCTCCAGCGTGAGGCGATGGGCGAGGGGGCCGACGTGCTCGACACCGCGCGCCGGATCGCCGGGCTCGACCTGGTGGTGAGCGTCGACACGATGGCGGCGCATTTGGCCGGGGCGCTCGGGCGGCCGACCTGCCTGCTGCTGAAGGCGGAGGCGGATTGGCGGTGGGGCACGGGCCGCAGCGTCCCATGGTACGGTTCGGTCCGGGCCGTGCGGCAGGCCCAGGACGGCGATTGGCAGCCGGCCTTGGCCGAGATGTCAGGGGTGGTTGAGGCTGTGCACCACCGCGTGCGCGTCGCCTAGCGCGAGCGTGCTGATGCTGGCGGGCGCGATGTCGAGCCGGTGGATCAGGTCGAGCGGCATGCCCAGGGCGTGCGCCAAAACCGCCTTGATGATGTCGGCATGGCTGACGATGAGCACGGCGGCGTCCCCGTAGCGCCCGCGCAACGCCCCGAGCGCCGCGATTGCCCGCGCCTGCGCGGCAAACATCGTCTCGCCGCCCGGAGTGGAGGCCAGCCCGCGCGCGGCGTTCCACCCATCCCATCCGGGATCACCGGCGAGATCGGCGAACGCAGTCCCGGTCCAGTGCCCGAAATCGATCTCCTCCAAACCGGGATCGACCTGCACCGAGAGGGCCAAGGCGGCTGCAATCGGCGCTGCGGTCTCGATCGCGCGCTGCACCGGGCTGCTGACGATCGCCGCCACTGTCTGCGCCTTGAAATGCTGGGCGAGGGCGGCGGCTTGCGCCCGGCCTAGCTCGTCGAGCTCCAGCTCCGGCATGCGGCCTGCCAGCACTCTGCCGAGAAGGCCGTGCGACGCGTGGCGGACGAGGTGGAACATGGTCATTCCTGCACCGCCGCCTCCTGCTTGCGCCGGATCGTGGCCAGGCGGCGCAGGATCGCGGCTTGCTCGGCCTCACCGACCTCGCGGAACAGCCGCAGCAGCGCCAGCTCGTCGGTGCCCTGGGCGGCGCCCTCCGCCACCGGGTCGGCCCCGAACATCAGCCAGGCCGGCGTCACGTCCAGCGCCTTTGCGACTCGGCGGGCGTTGGTCCAGCATATGCCGTGCAGGCCGGTGACCCAGGCGTGGACCGTGGGCTGCGAGACCGCGAGCTTGCGGGCCAGTTCGGCGGCCGACACGCCACGCTCCTTCAGCATGCGCCGTAGCCGGCTCGCGGGGGTGGACCGTGCCATGACCACTCCATACACTTAGGCTGGGCCTATTGCAACGACCCCCGCCGGAAGTGTAATGAACGCTATGTTTATTTTCCTATCGACCCCGCAGCCTTGAATGTCCTCGACCTGTTCAGCGGCATCGGTGGATTGGCACTCGGATTGCAACGCGCCGGAATGCGGCCGGTCGCCTTCTGCGAGGCCGACCCGTTCGCCCGCGCCGTTCTCGCCCGGCACTGGCCCGCAGGCCGCTGCTACCCCGACATCCGGAGCCTCACCGCCGAGCGGCTGCGGACCGACGGCGTGCCGGCGCCGGACCTGCTGTGCGGCGGCTTCCCCTGCCAGGACATCAGCAACGCCGGACCCCGGGCCGGACTCGACGGCGGACGCAGTATCCTATGGTTCGAGATGCTGCGGCTGGTCGAGGAGTGCCGACCCGATTGGGTGGTCGCTGAGAACGTCCCTGCGCTGCGCGTCCGCGGCGCGGATCGGGTGCTCGCCGGATTGGAAGCGGCGGGCTACGCCTGCTGGCCGCTGGTGGTGGGTGCTGCCCATGCCGGCGCGCCCCACCGGCGGGCCAGGGTGTTCGTGGTGGCCCACGCCGGTTGCACGGGATTGGAAAACCGGGTCGGCTGCCCAGCGCAACCGGCAGCGTGCCTGCCAGTTGAACGACGCCGTGGATGGCCGGCTGAGCCCGGCCTTCGTCGAGTGGCTGATGGGCTTTCCACCGGGATGGACCGACGGGCCGCCCGCATCCGCGCCCTCGGCAACGCCGTCGTGCCCGGCGTCGCCGAGATGATCGGACGTGCGATCTACGCCGCCGCGGACTTCACCCGGTCGGAGAATAGCTTGCGGAATTTGGCCACCTTCGGCGCGACCACGACCCGGCAGTAGCCGGCGTTCGGGTTACGCTCGTAGTAGCGGTGGTGCTCGGCCTCGGCGGGATAGAAGGCCGGGGCAGGGACCACCTCCGTCACCAGCTTCGCGCCCCACACGCCGGCGCCGGCGATCTCGGCCATCACCGCCTCCGCGGTCGCGCGTTGCGCGTCGGAGTGGGTGAAGATGACGGAGCGGTACTGGGTGCCAACGTCGTTGCCCTGGCGGTCGCGGGTGGTCGGGTCGTGAATGGTGAAGAACACGCGCAGCAGATCGGCGTAGTCGAGCAGCGCCGGGTCGAAGGTGACCTGGACGACCTCGACGTGGCCGGTGCGCCCGCTGCAGACGGCCTCGTAGCTCGGGTTGGCGACGGCGCCGCCCATGTAGCCGGACTTCACGTCGGTCACGCCGCGCATATCGGCGTACACTGCCTCGAGGCACCAGAAGCAGCCGCCCCCCAAAGTCGCGATTTCAGTCGCCATGATCTGTCTCCCTCTCGATGCCCGATCAGGTGGCGACGACGGCGGCCGATGTCGAGCCTACTCCTTCACCGCGCCGGTCAGGCTGGAGACATAGTATTCCACGAAGAACGAGTACAGCAGCGCCACCGGGATGGACCCGAACAGCGCGCCGGCCATCAGCGGGCCCCACTGGTAGTCGTCGCCCTGCACCAACTGCGTCAGCACCGCCACGGGGACGGTCTTGTTCTCGGCGCTCTGGATGAATGCCAGCGCGTAGATGAACTCGTTCCACGACAGGGTGAAGGCGAAGATGCCGGCTGAGATCAGGCCCGGCACCGCCAGCGGCAGGGTGATCCGCCAAAGGATTTGCAGCCGGGACGCGCCGTCGATCAGCGCGCACTCCTCCAGCTCGTACGGAATCGACTTGAAGTAGCCGATCAGCAGCCAGGTGCAGAACGGGATCAGGAATGTCGGGTAGGTCAGGATCAGCGCCCACGGGCTGTCGAACAGCCCGAGCTTGAACACCATGGTCGCGAGCGGGATGAACAGGATCGACGGCGGCACGAGGTAGGCGAGGTAGATCGCCAGCCCTACCCAGTTCGCGCCGCGAAAGCGCAGCCGCTGGATGGCATAAGCCGCGAGCACGCTGGAGAATACCGAGATGATCGTGGCGGCCGCGGCGACCCCCATCGTGGTCATCAGCCAATGCGGGTAGTCGGTCTCGAACAGCAGCTTGCGGATGTTCTGCAACGTCGGCGAGCTGACCCAGAGCGGGTTGAAATCCTTGTAGTCGTATAGTTCGTTGTTCGGCTTCAGGGTCGTGATGGTCATCCAGTAGAACGGGAACAGCAGCACGATCACGAAAACCGCGAGCGGCAGGTAGACCGTGACCATCCGCCGCGGGGCGCTGTCCCAGCTCATCACGGCGGGGGTGTCTTCAGTCATCGCCTTCCCCTTGCTGCCACTTGCGCCGGGCCAGGCCGAAATAGCTGAACAAGGTCGCGAGCACGAGGAACGGGATCATCGCCACGGCGATCGCGGCGCCCTCGCCCAGCTGCCCGCCGGGGATGCCGCGCTGGAAGGCGAGGGTGGCCATCAGGTGCGTGGCATTGGCCGGACCGCCGCGGGTGATGGCGTAGACGAGCTGGAAGTCGGTGAAGGTGAACAGCACCGAGAACGTCAGCACAACCGACAGCACCGGCAGCAGCATTGGCAGGGTGATGTTGACGAAGCGCTGCCACGACGACGCCCCGTCCAGCATCGCCGCCTCATACAGCGACGGCGAGATGGTCTGCAGCCCGGCCAGCAGGCTGATGGCGACGAACGGGATGCCGCGCCAGATATTGGCCGCCACCAGCGCCAGCCGCGCGTGCCAGGGCGTGCCGAGGAAGTCGATGTTGTAGTCGATGAGTCCCGCCGCTTTCAGCAAATAGGTGATGATCGAGAATTGCGGGTCGTAAATCCACCAGAACGCAATGGCCGACAGCACGGTCGGCACGATCCAAGGCACCAGGACGATGGCGCGAATGAGGCTTTTGAACGGAATGTTATGGTTCAGCAGCAGTGCCAGCCACAGCCCCAGGCCGAACTTCCCGACCGTCGCCGCGGCCGTGTAGAACAGCGTGTTGGTGACGGACAGCCAAAAGATGCGGTCGTGGAACAGGCTGTCGAAGTTCTCCAGGCCGACGAACGTGCCGGCCCGGCCGATCTTGGTGTCGGTGAAGGCCAGCCAGACGCCGAGGCCGAGCGGGTAGGTGAGGAACACCACCAGCAGCCCGACCGCGGGCGCCAGGCACAGGCACACCAGGAACGCTCTGTTGTCGAACAGCCGCGCCAGTGCCGTCGGCGCCCGCGCGGAGAATCGCCAGGGATGCGGGGCGGCTGGCGCGGCGTCCGGCATCGTCAGGCCTTATAGTAGCGCTTGGCCCGGCGTTCGGCCTCGCGCGCGGCCTCCTCCGGGGTCGCATCGCCGGAGTTCACCGACGCCACCATGTCGACCATCACGTAGTCTGCGACGACGGCGCCGGACGCCTCGTTGATCGGGCCTTCGTACGCCAGCCAGCGGCTGTCGGCCATGGTGTCCTTGTAGACCGCGATCTTCGGGTCGTTCTTCCAGACGTCGCTGGCCTCGTACGCCCGCAGCGGCTGGCCCCAGTAGCCGAAGCTGTCGGTTAGCCATTTGTCGTACTGCGGCGCCTCCATCATGAACTGGAGATAGGCCTTTGCCGCGTTCGGGTACTTGGTGTGCTTGAACGCCATCGCGTTGATCGCGAGCGCGACTTCGGTCGATTTGCCCACCGGCCCGATCGGCATCCGGGCGTGGTTGAGGTCGGCCGCCATCGCCGCGATCTTGGGGTCGGGCGAGTTCTTGATCGAGAAATACAGCGACACGCCGTTCTGCGTCATGGCGATCTCACCGGCGATCAGCGCTTTGTTGTTCGACGGGTCTAGCCAGGATTGCGTGCCGGGGATGAACGTCGCGTACAGCGCCTTACCGTATTTCAGCGCCTCGATCGTCTCCCGCGAGTTGATCGTGACGCGCTGGTTCTCGTCCACCATCTTGCCGCCGAACGCCCAGACCAGCCAGTGGCAGTAGGAGTTGCCGTCGCCCACCGCGTGCCCCGTGGTGAACCCGGCCGGATGGCCGGTTTTCTTCAGCTTCTGGCAGAGGTCGAGGAACGCGTCGGTGTTGGTCGGCACGCCGTCGTAGCCCGCATCGTGCAGCCAGCTCTGGCGGTACACCGCCGGGCCGCCGGAGCCGCCCATCGGGATCGCGATCCACCGGTCGGTGCCGAACTTCTTGCCGTAGCGCTCCGACAGGGGATACCAGCCGCCGTATTTCTGGCCGAGATAGGTCGCGACGTCGGTCAGGTCGAGCAGCTTGTCGGCATACAGATGCGGGTCGTCGGTCCAGCCCACAACCACGTCGGGCCCGGCGCCGGTATTGGCCGTCACCGCCGTCTGGGGGCGCAAATCCTCCCACCCGGCGTAGTCCACGCGCACGCCGATGCCGTGCAGCTCGGCGAACCGCTTGGAGTTGGCGTTGAAAATCGCCTCGTCCGGCTCGACGAACTTGGAGGGGCGCAGCACCCGCAATGACGCGCCTTTCTCGACCGGCAGGTTCGGCGCGGTCGCCGCCGCTTCCGGGATCGCGGCGTCGGCCCGGCCGATCAGCCCCGCGGTGACCAGTCCCGCACCCATCCCCAGTGCGCCGCGTCGCGTGAAACGATCCATTCGTAGCCTCCCGTCAGGTTTGGTTCAGGCCGAAATACGTTGTCCCGTGTCGCGGTCGAACAGATGGGCGAGCGCCGGGTCGGCGGAGATGCCGATCGGCTCGCCGGGCCGCGCCGCGATGCGCTCGCGGAAGGCGCCCAGGATGGGGATGGCGCCGACGTGTCCGAGCACCTGGGTTTCCGACCCCGTCGGCTCCAGCACCTGCACCGTCAACGGGATGCCGTGCCCATTGCCTGCAAGCGCCAGGTGTTCGGGCCGGATGCCGTACACGACCGGCTGGCCGATCCTGGCCGGGACCGAGGGCAGCGGCCAGATCGTGCCTTCCCCGTCGCGGAACCCGCCCTCGACCACCGTGCCGTCCAGGAAGTTCATTGCGGGCGAGCCGATGAAGCCGGCCACGAACCGGTTCGCCGGGTAGTCGTACAGCTCGAGCGGCGCGCCGGTCTGCTCGACCCGGCCGCCCTGCATGACCACGATCTTGTCGGCCATCGTCATCGCCTCGACCTGGTCGTGGGTGACGTACACCGTCGTGGTTCGCAGCCGCTGGTGCAGGTCCTTGATCTCGGCCCGCATGTTCACCCGCAGCTTGGCGTCGAGGTTCGACAGCGGCTCGTCGAACAGGAACACAAGCGGGTCGCGCACGATGGCGCGCCCCATCGCCACCCGCTGCCGCTGCCCGCCCGAAAGCTGCCGCGGATAGCGGTCCAGCAGCGCCCCGAGGCCCAGGATGCCGGCCGCGCGCCCGACTCGCTCCTCGATGGCAGCCTGTGGCGCACGGGCCAGCTTGAGCGAGAACGCCATGTTGTCCCGCACCGTCATGTGCGGATACAGCGCGTAGTTCTGGAACACCATGGCGATGTCGCGCTGCTTCGGCGGCACCTTGTTCACGACCCGGCCCCCGATCGCGATTTCGCCCTCCGTCACGTCCTCCAAACCGGCGATCATGCGCAGTAGGGTCGACTTGCCGCAGCCGGACGGTCCGACCAGTACCGTGAACTCGCCATCTGCGATGTCGATGTCGACGCCGTGCAAAACCTGCGTGCTGCCGAACGCCTTGCGGATGCTGCGGATGGAAACGGCTGCCATTGGCGCTGTGGAGCCCTTTCCCGCCGATACCCGGCGTTGCTACCGATAGCATAGCGATCGGATCGGAGGGTTGACAACCGCCGGCGTGCATCCGTCAGCGATACTGAACCGTAATGGAAAGGAGTGTCTCGCGCATCTCATTTTTAAGGCGGCCGTAAAATGACACTCGATTGTCTGATGCAGAGCGGGATGGAATTCGCCGGCTTGATGGCGGCGTTCGTTCAGCCTACTCCTACTTTGGGATGGAATTTGGGTGCGGCAAAGCGGATGGATGACGGTCACGCCTCCAGCGTCGCCACGGCAGATCTGTTGGCGCGGTGTGCCAGGGGCGACAAGCCAGCGTTCCGACGCCTGTATGAAGTCCACTCAGGCCGGCTATACGGCATCGCCTTGCGCATCACCCGGCAACCGGCGCTCGCCAGCGACGCGGTGCACGACGCGCTGCTGCAGGTCTGGCGCAACGCCGCGCAGTATGACCCAGCGCGCGGCAACGCGGACGCCTGGCTGCTCAGCCTGGTCCGCTACCGCGCTCTGGACATCGCCCGGCGCCAGGCGCGCGAGGTGTCCGGACTGGACATCCCGGAGCGCGTCGACACCGATCCCGACGCGCTCGACCGCCTGACGGCCACCAGCGACGGCGCGGCCCTGCGGCGCTGCCTGGGTGAAATGGAGCCGGGCCGGCGCACCCTCGTCACCATGGCGTTCGTCGAGGGCCTGACCCAGACCGAGGTCGCGACCCGCGTCAGCCAGCCGCTCGGCACCGTGAAGTCCTCCATTCGCCGCGCGTTGCGGGCCTTGCGCGTGTGCCTGGAGCGCCCGGCGGCCCGGCTCGGCTCGGAACCCGCGTCATGAGCGCCGCCGGCCTCGAGGACGATGACGGCCCGATGCTCGCCGCGGAATACGCGCTCGGCAGCCTCGACCTGGCCGAAATGCGCGAGGTCGAGGCGCGTGCCGCTCGCGACCCGGCGTTCGCGGCCGAGATCGCCTGGTGGGACGACCGGCTCGCTAGCCTCGCCGCGGTGGTGCCGCCGGTCGAGCCGCCGCCCGCGCTGTGGTCCCGGCTGGCCCTGGCGACCGGCGTCGGGACGCAGCCGCGGCGCAGCGCCTGGAGCAGTCCGGGCCTGTGGCGCGGCACCACGGTGGGAGCGCTCGCGATGGCTGCGGCCTTCGCCGCTGTGGCGCTGCTGCCCCGCCTGCGCCCAGAGCCGCAGCAATCCGTCGCAGCGCTCGCGCCGCTCACCTCGCCGGCGACGTTCGTGGCGCAGACCCAGCCGGACGGCCGGATCGTGCTGACGGCGGTCGGGCCGACCCAGGCGGCGGCGGGACGCGATTTCGAGCTGTGGGCCCTGCCGCAGGGCGCCACCCGCCCGATCCCGCTCGGCGTCATCTCCCCCGGCAAGCGCCAGTTCGACAGCCAGCAGGTGGTCCAGCTGCAAACGCAGCTGCTCATTTCGGTGGAGCCGACCGGGGGGTCGACGACCGGGCAGCCCACCGGACCGGTGGTCTATGGAGGCACGCTGACCCGTTCGAACTAGGGGCCGCTCCTAGGCCTCGGCCCAGCCCCGGGCGCGCGCTAGTTTCAGGAAGACATCGGCCGCGCGGGAGGCAGGCCGGCCGGCGATGGCGGCGAGGTAGACCGGGATTGTCTCGGGGGGCGAAAGGCGCTTGCGAACCAGGCTCGGGTGAGTCCGCTGCCGTTCCGTCGACAGCGTGAGGCCGAAGCCCTGGCACACGAGGTCCTGCACCTGTGCCTCGGTCGCCGCGCGGTGCACGATCACGGCCTTCCCGTGGTGTCCCGCTCCGCCCCGGGTCGCCACTCGGTCGATGCGCGCGCAGGGTTCCAGGCGTCCGACGAAGGGCTCGCGGTAGACGTCCATCGTCTCCACGTGGCTGTCGCGCGCGAGGGCGTGGCCGGTGGGGAGCAGCGCCACCACCGGGTCGGCGAACAGCAGCCAGCGATGCGCGCGTTCGGTGAGGGAGTCGGTGTCCGCCGTCAGGGTCACGTCGATCGTCGAGTCCAGCAGCCAATGATTGATCTCGTCCGCCGTGCCCTCCCTCAGGGTCAGCTCCAGCCTCGGCAGCTTGCCGGCGAGTTCGCGAACCAGCGGCACGACGATGGCGCTGTCGACGCAGCGCCCCATCGCGATCCGGAGCGGCGAGGCCGAGTGCTTGCGGAACTGCGCCGCCTCGCGCCGAACGTTTTCGGCCGCGTCGAAGGTCTGCTGCAGCAGGGGCAGGACAACCCGGCCCAGCTCGGTCAGCTGGGTTTGGCTGCGTTCGCGCAGCAACAGGACGCCGCCAAACTCGTTCTCCAACCGCTGGATGGATTTGGTCAGGGCGGGCTGGGTGACGTTGCAAGCTTCGGCCGCACGGGTGAAGTTCAGCGTCCGCGCAAGGGCGAGGAAATACTTGATCTGCGTCAGGTCCAAGTTCGGCCTCTGTCCTGGTGTGCCGGGACGGTAAGCGTTCGGTCGCCAATGGCGCAAGCGAGGGCCGGGCGTTACGTTTCCGGGAATAGACACCATAACGACGCTGCATTGGATTGGACGTTCCGCTCCGCCGTACATTCGCCCCGGCACAGAGGAGGTTTCATGGACCAGTCACTCGCCTCGCACGATCCTGCAACCGGACGGATCGTCGTCCTGCACACCCTGCCGGTGCGGCTGACCCACTGGCTGACCGCGCTCGCCATCCTCGTCATGGTCGGCAGCGGCTGGCGCATCTACGACTGGGAGCCGATCATTCCCTGGCTGCACTTTCCATTCTGGATGACGCTCGGCGGCGAGTACGTCCGCTCGCAGGAGGTCCACAACGAGACCGGACTGGCGGGCGCGCTGCAGTGGCACTTCGCCGGCATGTGGCTGCTCGCCGCCAGTTTCGCCGTCTACGCGCTGCACAGCCTGTCCACCGGCCATTTCCGGCGCAGCCTGCTGCCGGTGACGCCGGCGCTGGTTGGGCACGACCTGAAGGCTGCCCTGACGGGACACCTGGAACACCGGGTCGGCGCGCGCAACGCGGTGCAGAAGCTGCTGTATATCGGGGTCATCGCCGCCATCGCGCTGATGCTGCTATCGGGGCTGGCGATCTGGAAACCGGTGCAATTCTACCCGCTCACCTGGCTGTTCGGCGGCTTTGACTTAGCCCGCATCGTCCACTTCGCCGGCATGAGCGCCATCGTCGGCTTCGTGGCGGTCCACGTGGCATTGGTCGGGCTGGTGCCGAAGGTGCTGCCGCCGATGATCACCGGACGGGCCCGTGTCGAAGAAGCTGGCGCATGAGCCGCGAGATCAAGGCGCTGCTGGACACGTCGCAGGCGCACGGCATCGAGCGGCGGCGGCTGCTCCGGAGCGGCCTGAGCCTGGGTGCGCTGACCATGCTCACCGGCTGCGACATCAGCGACGGCGACGCGGTGCAGACGGCGCTGACCGCCATCTCCCGCTGGAACGACCGCGTGCAGGCGGCCCTGTTCAGCCCCACCCGGCTCGCGCCGACCTACGCGGAGGCCGATGTGCGCCGGCCGTTCCGGTTCAACGCGTCCTACCCGCAGGACCAGACGCCCATCATCGACCGCGACAGCTACCGCTTGAAGCTGTCCGGGGCCATCGGCCGGACCGAGCCCTGGACCGTCGATCAGCTCCATGCCCTACCGCAGGTCAGCCAGATCACCCGGCACATCTGCGTCGAGGGCTGGAGCGCGGTCGGCAAATGGACCGGGTGTCCGCTGAGCGAGTTCCTCAAGCGCGTGGACGCCGACACGACGGCGAAAGCGGTGTACTTCGAGTGCGCCGACGGCTACACCGCCAGCATCGACATGCCGAGCGCGCTGCATCCGCAAACGCTGATGAGCTTCAAGGTCAACGATGAAATTCTCGCGCCGCAATACGGCTTTCCGCTCAAGCTGCGGGTGGCGACCAAACTCGGCTTCAAGAACCCCAAGCTGATCACCGCGATGTGGGTCGGCAACGAGGAGCGCGGCGGCTTCTGGGACGATCCGCGAGGCCGGGGGACCAGCAGCGGCTACAACTGGTTCAGCGGGTCCTGACGGCGCCATGATGCGCCCCGAAATCGTCTACGAGGTTCCGACCTGGCTGTCCGGCAGCCTGATCGTGATCGTGACGACGCTGCTGTCCATGCTGGTCCAGCTGCTGGTGCACTGGCTGATGCCGGCACGGTCCCGGGCCCGGCACGTCAGCTCCGTCGTCGCGATCTTCTCGGTGATCGGGGTCACCTACGCCGTGCTGCTCGCCTTCGTGGCGATGCTCACCTGGGAGGGGTTCAACAAGGCCCGTGCCGACACCTTCGTCGAGGCGGGTGCGGTGGCGGAACTGCGCCGGCTGACCGCCGGGCTGGCGGCCGCCGAGGCGGCCCCGTTCCAGGCCGCCATCGACGGCTACGTCCACGCGGTGGTGCAGACGGAATGGCCGGCGCAGTCGCAGGGCCGGACCGATTTGAGCGGCGAGGCATGGCTGCTGACGATGCATGGCCAGCTCGGGCGATTTGTCTCCAGCACGCCGAGCGACGGCGCGTTCGCGGCCCAGCTGCTGACCCAGCTCGGCAACCTCAGCACCGCCCGGCAGGGGCGCTTGTCGGCGGCGGAGCCGACCGTGCCCGCGGTCGTGTGGGCCGTCATCCTCGTCGGCGGCGGACTGATGATCCTGTTCAGCGCCTTCCTCGACGCCAGCAGCTCCGTGTTCCACCTGCTGATGACGGGGGCGCTCGGGGCGTCCGGCGCGCTCGTCATCGTGCTGATCGTGTCGCTGGACAGTCCGTTCCGAAGCGACTTCCGCATCTCGCCGGCACCGTTCGCGATGCAAGCCACCATCCTCGACACGCCGGGCTGAACGGGCGTGTTCCTCAACGAGATGCTGAAAGCGCGGCGTCGGGCGCGGCAGACGGTGGAGATCAACGCGGCCTACGACGAATTTCTGGCCCGGCTCAGCGCGGCCCAGGTCGGCGCACAGGCGCGCAAGGCGGGCGACCGGATGCCGGACTTCCTACTGCCGAACGCCGAGGGCCGACTGGTCGACTCCGCCGACCTGCTCGCCCGCGGCCCGGTGGTCATAACCTTCATCCGCGGCCAGTGGTGCCCCTACTGCGCCCTGACGCTCGAGGCGCTCGAAGCCGTGCTGCCGGAGCTGGAGGCGGTGGGCGGCACGCTGGTCGCCATGACGCCCGAAACCGGGGGACTGGCCCTCGCGACCAAGCGGGAGCGCGGGCTGCACTACGACGTGCTCGTCGACGTGGATCTCGCGGTCGCAATGGCGTTCGGCATCGTATTCCGCACCCCGCCGCTGTACGCGGCACTGTTGTCGCGCGCCGGCCTCGACCTCGGCGACCGGAGTGGCAATCCCGGCTGGTTCCTGCCGATCCCAGCGACCTTCGTCGTCCGCAGCGGCGGCGTGATCCACCGTGCCTGGGTCAACATCGACTTCATCGAGCGGCCCGAACCGACCGACATCATCGAGACCTTGCGCGGGCTGCGCTGAGCATCAGCCTGCGGGCTGAAGCACCCGATCGATCACGAACAGCACGCCATTGGCCTGCTTGACGTCGTACAGGACGATGCCGGCCATGTCGCCACTGGGGTCCCGCAAGGTGAGATTGCGCGGGCCGTTCGTGCCGAGGGTCAGCTCCGCGCCCCCCAGGGTCTCCAGCTCCACGCTTTTCACGCCTCGGAGCAGGAGGAGCATCCGCTTGGACGAGAAATTTCCCGGCACGATGTGAAGCGCCAGCACGTCCCGCAGCGCCGCCTTGTTGTCGGGCGCCCGCAGCCGGTCCAGTTCGCCCAGCGGTAGGGCGGCGAAGGCGGCGTCGGTGGGCGCGAACAGGGTGAACGGTCCGCGGCCGTGCAATTGCTCCAGCAGTCCGCTCGACCGTAACAGGCCGAGCAGCACCCGGTGGTCGGCCGAGGCGGCCAGGTTTTCCGGCAACTCCCGGTCGGACGCCATAGGCTGGCCGCCTACGATCACCGTGGTCGTGGGGAAACCCTTCTGCGCCGACGCCGGGGGCGCTAGCGCTAGAAGGAACAGCACGATCAACTTTTTTCCGCTCTGCCGACGGTTCATTTAAGACGACCTACTGCAATCCGATCGGCACCGCCGAGACGCTGTTGTAGGGGCTGCCCCCGCGGCTCAGCGCCTGCGTGGACCATACCAGGTAGACCAGCGTGTTGCGCTGCCGGTCGAACATGCGGCTGACGCGAATTTCCTTGAACGCCCAGTTGGCCGAGGTGCCGAAGACGATCTCGTTGTCCGGAACCGCGCCCTGCAGGGCCACCGGCCCGGTCGCGCGGCAGGCGATCGAGAACCGGCTGGGGTCGGTGGCCAAGCCGACCGACCCGGCGATGCCGCCCGTCTCGGCGCGCGACACGTAGCAGCTCACGCCATCGACCCGCGGGTCGTCGTAGCGGTCCACCACGATCTTGTCGTTGCGGCCCAGCACGCGGAACGTCGTGCTGACGTCGCCGATCCGGGCTGTCGTCGGATCCGCGGCCGAGGCGGCGGCGGCGGTAAGCATGAGGAGCGAGCCGGCCAGGACATGCAGTCTGCACATGATGTCTACCCTTTTTTGAGGAATGAACGAGGTCAGCCCAGACTCGGCCCTCGGCGACCCGGCCATCCGGCCGATGGTGAACCGGTGGGCGGATGCGCATCATCCTTACATGAACGAAGGAAATGTCGCATGACCCCCGTATCCGAAACGCTCGCCGACTGCGTCGCCCAGGCGGCCGCCATCACCGTGGGATTGCACATCAAGGGACGGCGCGGCCACACGTTGCGCACCGGCATGATGTGGCAATCCGGCGTCGTCGTCGCCTCCGAGCAGGGGCTGTCAAACCACGACGCCGAAGCGGTTTTGCCCACCGGCGAGCATCGACCGGCGGTCCTGGCCGGGCGCGACCCCGGCACCAACGTCGCAGTGTTCCGGGTGGAGGCCGCAGCCCCGCCGCTGCCCCGGTCCGAGCCGCAACTGGGTGCCCTGGTGGCCTTGGTCGGAGCCGACGGCGAAGGCGGCAGCGTCGCGCGGCTCGGCATGGTGCACCAGGTCGGCCCGGCGTGGACCAGCATGGCCGGCGGCCGCGTCGACCGGCTCATTCGCATCGACGCTCGCCTGTCGCCCACCGAGGAGGGTGGCCCGGTGATGGGCGACGCGGGGCTACTCGGCATGTCGACGCTCGGGCCGCGCCGCCGGGTGCTGGTGATCCCGAACGCCACCATCGACCGGGTCGTCGCCCCTCTTCTCGAGTCGGGACGGGTGCCGCAGGGCTGGCTCGGGCTCAGCCTGCATCCGGTTGCCCTCCCCGCCTCGCTGCAGGCGCAGACCGGCCGCGAGGCGGGACTGATGGTCGTCTCGCTCGCGACCGACGGCCCGGCGGAACAGGCCGGCGTGCTTCCCGGCGACATCGTCGTCACGGTTGACGGCGCGGCGGCCGTGAACCCCCGGGTCGTGGCGCAGTTCCTCGCGACCCAGGCGGTCGGCCAGATCGTCACCCTCGACCTGCTGCGGGGCGGCGAGGCGCGGTCGCTGCCGGCGACGATCGGGGCGAGGCCTCAGCGATGATGGCAGCGCTGACGATGCCGCGCGCGACGGCGGCGAGGCCGCTCAAGGTGGCAGTGGACGCGTCCGACCCGGTGCAGCACGCCGTGCTTGCGGCCCTGGTCGTCGGCGCCGGGCACCATGCCGTGCCGGGTGCGGACGCCGAATTGGTGATCGCCGACGCGATGGTCGCGACGACACAGCCGCTGCTGGTGCTGAGCGACTCCCCCGACGACCCCGCCATCGCCGGCTGGCTGCCCCGCACGCTGACGCCGGTCCAGCTCGACGCGGCCCTGCGCGCGGTGGCGGCCGGATTGATCGTGCGCCTGCCCGGGGTTGCGGGGCTGGAGCCGGCGGAGGACGACCGCCCATTGCTGACCCCGCGCGAACTGGACATTCTCTCCTGCCTCGGCGATGGCCTGAGCAACAAGGCGGCGGCGCGGCAGCTCGGCATCAGCGCGCACACGGTCAAGTTTCACCTGGAGGCGATCTTCGACAAGCTCGACGCCAACAGCCGGGCGGAGGCGGTCGCGAAGGGTCTGCGCCGGGGGCTGATAGAGATGTAGCGGGCGAAGCCGCGGACGCCTCTCGCAGAAATTTGGATGGTTTTACGGCGACCGGCTTATGTCATTAGAGACATTGTGTAAATTTTAGTCTAAAATAGCGCTATGTATTATTTTAAACTTAAAAGTCGTGAAATTCGCGAAAATTCAGGCAAGTTGGCGCTCTGGGTGCGTCTCGTTGTCATCGTGTTTATGGCATTGATGATATTAGGTCCGATCCTACTCGATTAAGGCCATCGCCTTACTCTGACGCATGTGCCTGCAAATCCTGCAATCGACAGTGCTGCAAGGCGGCCTGCTCGGTCGAGCGCAGCGCGACCTTCGGCGCGCATCCGGCGCGGAATGCCTCCTGCCACCGCGGCGCGCACAGGCACCAGCGATCGCCGGGGTTTAGCCCAGGAAAGCCGAACTCGGGCCGGGGCGTCGAAAGATCGTTGCCCTTGCTGGCGCTGAACGCCAGGAACTCGGCCGTCAAGACGGCGCACACGGTGTGGCTGCCGAGATCCTGCGGCCCGCTGTCGCAGCAGCCGTTGCGGAAGAACCCCGTGAGCGGCGCCATGGAGCAGCTTTCGAGTCGCCCGCCCAGCACGTTGACCGAGGGCGGCCGGCGACCAGCTTCGTCGAAGGGCATGTCAGGCCGTCTTTCGTTCGATGTTCGGCAGGAACGCCGTCAGCAACCCGATGACCGGCAGCCAGGCGCAGACGGCATACACGTGTTCGATGCTGGTAAGGTCGGCCAGTTTTCCGAGCACGGCCGCGCCAATCCCGCCCATGCCGAACGCGAACCCGAAGAACAGGCCCGAGACGGTCCCGATCCGCCCCGGGACCAACTCCTGCGCGTACACCAGGATGGCTGAGAACGCGCTGGCGATGACCAGCCCGATCGGCAGCGTCAGCACGACGGTCCAGAACAGGTTCACGTGGGGCAGCAGCAGGGTGAACGGCAGCACGCCCAGGATCGATCCCCAGATCACGTATTTGCGGCCGATCCGATCCCCGACCGGACCGCCGATGAGCGTGCCGGCCGCGACTGCTCCGAGGAACACGAACAGGAACAGTTGGGCTGTCTGCACCGACACATGGAAGTGCTCGATCAGGTAGAACGTGTAGTAGCTGCTCAGGCTGGCGAGATAGAAATACTTGCTGAAGATCAACACCAGTAAAATCCCGACCGCGATTGCGACGCGGCGGCGCGGCAGGCCGACACCCCGTCCCTGTTTTTGTCCCACGCCTCGGCCGGACGGCGGGTTGACCCGCGCGCCGTACCACCGTCCGACCTGCGACAGGATGGCGATGGCCGCGATCGGCGCCGCCGCGAACCAGACGAGGCTGCGCTGCCCGTTCGGCGCAACCAGGAACGCCACCAGCAGCGGCCCCAGCGCCTGGCCGAAATTGCCGCCGACCTGGAACAATGATTGCGCCAAGCCGTGCCGCCCGCCCGACGCCATGCGCGCCACGCGCGACGACTCCGGATGGAACACCGACGACCCGAGACCGATCAGCCCCGCCGCCAGCAGCAGCAGCGGGTACGATCCGGCCACCGACAGCAGCAGCAGCCCGCCGAGTGTGAACGCCATTCCGGCCGCCAGCGAGTAGGGCAGGGGACGCCGATCGGTATAAGCGCCGACGACCGGCTGCAGCAGCGAGGCCGTCATCTGGAACGTCAGCGTAATCAGGCCGATTTGCCCGAAGCTGAGCGCGTATGACTGTTTCAGCATCGGGTAGATCGCCGGCACCAGCGATTGGATGAGGTCGTTCAGCAAATGCGCCGAGCTGATGGCGAGCAGGATGGCGAAGGCGGTGCGGCCGGGCGCGGTCCGATCCAGGGTGGCCGAAGCGCTCACGTGCCGACCCTGGCGCTGTCCACCAGGGTGCACGCCGCAATCCGCCACGATCCCTCGGGCTCGTGCTCCATGGTGTAGTACGCCGTCTTGGCGATGCCGTCCGGGCCGACCAGCTCGACCGTCTGGACGATGACGCCGCCTTCGGATTTGAGCTCGGTGAACTCGACCGAGTGGGGCCGGTACACCGGCATGTAGGCGTGGCGGACGATGGCCATGAAGTGCGCGGAGTCGCCGAAGGTCGCTTGGACGCCGGGCGCTGCGAAGGCGAACGCGCCGGCCGCATCGTCGCGCTTGAACGCCTCCATCTGCCGCGTGATTACCGACCGGATCGCGCCGCGGTCGGCGGCCGACACGCTCGCGGTCTCGGCGCGTGCCGGGAATGCCAGAGCGGTGCAGAGCAGCAGAATGGTGATGGCGCGCATGGTTCGTCCTGTCATCGGCGGTTGGAAGCTATGAGAATGGGGACGGCAGTGCCACTGGCAAACCTGCTCAGGCTCGCGGTCTGGAATGCTGCAAGCAGCCTCCCCCGATCCGGTTCGGCATTCAGTGGCGATTGCGAGTGGATGCGTAGGCCATCGTTCATAGTCGCGTCCCTATGATGGAGGGATTACGATCCCCGTCGCCGATGCCTATATACCGCCTGTCAATCCTGGAGCGCGTCACATGACCCGCATTCGCCCCGCCCTCGGCGCCATTTTCGCACTGTCGCTCGCCCTTGCCCCCGGCCTTGCCGAGGCACGGGCGGGAGGCGGCTCGTCGATGGGCAGCCGTGGCGGGTTCACCTACTCGGCGCCGCCCTCCACCAGCACGTCGCCCTACTCCGCCGCGCCGATGCAACGCAGCATGACGCCGCGGTCCGAGCCGTCGCCCGGTTTCGGCGGGTCCGGCTATGGGGCGCCGGCGCCAGCCTATGGCGGCGGCTTTGGCGGACGGTCCGGCTTCGCGTCGGGGCTGATGGGCGGGTTGATCGGCGCCGGCATCGGCGGACTGTTATTCGGCCACGGCATGTTCGGCGGGCTGAGCGGCGGCGGCAGCTTCATCGGCCTGCTGATCCAGTTCGCCCTGCTGTTCTTCGTCGGGCGCTGGCTGTTCCGCATGTTCTTTCGCCAGCAGCCAGCCTTCGCCGGCCTCGGCGGGATGATGCGCCAGGGTCAATCGGCGCAAGGCGGTCCCGTGCCGATGGGCGGCCGCGCGGCACCTCCGCCGCTCGCGATCGCGCCGGCCGACTATGAGGCGTTTGACAAGCTGCTGCACAATGTTCAGGCCGCCTGGAGCGCGCAGGATCTGAATGGCCTGCGCGGGCTCGCGACGCCCGAGATGGTCGGCTACTTCAACGAGCAACTGTCCGAACTCGCCAGCCGCGGCGTGCGCAACACCGTCACCGACGTGCGGCTGGAGAAGGGCGACCTGGCGCAAGCCTGGGCCGAGGGCTCTCGCGAGTATGCCACCGTCGCGATGCGGTTCTCTATGATCGACGTCACCCTCGACGCGAGCGCGCGCGTGGTCGACGGCAGCCGCACCGAGCGCCAACTCGTCACCGAGATTTGGACGTTCATGCGCAACCCGGGCGGGCGGTGGATTCTGTCTGCGATCCAGCAGGCCCGCTAGCCTTCTTTCGGCCATCGGCGGTGCATCCATAGCCAGCTCTCGGGCCGGGCGCGAATCCACCGCTCCAGGTGGTCGTTCACCGTCTGCGTGACGGCGAGGATGTCGGCCTGGCGGTCGCCGCTGTCGGGGAGCTCCAGCGGCGGTTCGCAGACCAGCCGAAAGCGCGCCGGGCCGACGCGCTGGACGTAGGCTGGGATGACCGGGCAGTGCAGTCGAAGCGCCATCGCAGCCGGGGCCGATGCGGTCATCGCTGGCAGTCCGAAAAAGCGGGCCGCCACGCCGTCGTTCATCTTCTGGTCCATGAGAAACGCCAGCGCGCCGCCTTTGACCAGATGCTGCAACGTCCGGCGCGCGCCCGTGGCCCCCTTGGGAAACATCCGCACGGCCGTCCCGGACTCCGGCTGCCGCAGCTTCATGATGATCGCATCGACCGCGGGATTGGTGGCCGGGCGATAAACGCCCGCGACCGGTAGGCCCTGCGCCGCCGCCGCGACCGGGAGCACCTCCCAGTTGCCGATATGGCCGGAGAAGAAGATCAGCGGACCGCCACGCTGCACCTGCGCGCGCAATGTTTCCTCCCCGACCAGTTCCCATCCGGGGCCGGACACGGTGCGCTGCAGGCCGGCCACGTGCGGGAACTCCCCCATCGTCCGCCCCAAATTGTCCCAAGCCCCGCGCACGATCCTGCGCCGGGCGGAGGCGTCGAGTTCGGGCATCGCGCGCGCCAGGTTGTCATCGGCGACCCGCGACACCGGGAGCAGCGGTCCGACGATCCGCGTGAGCCAACCGCCGAGATTGGATGCGTGGACCGGGCTAAGCGCCCGGCACGTCGCGAGTGCGATCCGCACCAGCGCCGCCTCAAGGTGAAACATCCATGTCAACCAAGGCTCTCCAACAGGGCGTTCAACGCGGACTCGCCGGCCCAGACCAGCCGCACGCCGGTAACGCCAACCTGGGCGCGGATGTCGGCCGGCAGCCGGACGGCGTCCTTCGGGGTGGTCCAGGCATGCGCGTCCAGGGCCGCTGCTCGGCGCAGCACATTCCGCAGGTCGCGGCCGGTGTAGCGGTGGTGATCCGGGAAATCGATGCGCGCCACGATCTCGGCGCCCGCCTGCGCCAGGGTGGCGTAGAATTTCGACGGACGCGCGATACCGCAGAACGCGACCACGCGGCGGCCGGCGATGTCGGTCGCGTCCGGCTGCAAGTGCGCCTGCAGGACCGGGAACTGCGCGGGAAGGGCGGCGCGCGCACCGGCCACGTCGTCGCCGATGAGAACGGCGGCACGGCAGCGGGCGGCCCCGGTGGCAACCGGCTCCCGCAACGGCCCCGCCGGCATGACCCGTCCGTTGCCGAAACCGGTCGCGCCGTCGATCACCAGCAGTGCGAGATCCTGCGACAGACCCGGGTTCTGCAATCCGTCATCCATCACCAGCACCGTGGCTCCGGCGTCGACGGCCGCCCGGGCCGATGCGGCGCGGTCGCCGCCCACCCAGGTTGGGGCCAATTCCGCCAGCAGCAACGCCTCGTCGCCGACCCAGGCCGCGTCGTGCCGCGCCGGGTCGACCAGCAGCGTGCCGCGCGCGCGGCCGCCGTAGCCGCGGGTGAGGAAGTGCACCGTTCGGCCCCGTGCGGTCAGCCGGCGGCCAAGGTCTAGCGCCAAGGTCGTCTTACCTGCGCCGCCGAGGGTCACGTTGCCGCAGCAGATCACCGGCGCCGGCGCACGCCAGCCCGGCCGCGCCACACGCCGCGCGCTGGCCGCCGCCACGACATCCGAGAGGGGCGCCAGCAGGCGGGGCAGCACGCCGTCGGATTGCCAGAACGCCGGCGCGCGCATCAGTCCCGCACCAGCGCGAGCAGGCGGCGCGCGGCGTCCTCCGGCAGTCCGCCGCTGCCCGCGATCGCGTTGCGGCCGGCCTCGCCCAGGACCGAACGCAGCGCCGGGTCACGCAGCATCGTGTCGACCCAGTCCGCCAGGGCGTTCGCGTCGGCGACACGGGTCAGCGCCCCGCACGCTTCGAGCACGGCGGCGGCATCGGTGAAATTGTCCATCCCCGGCCCTGCCGCCACCGCGCATCCAAGCCGGGCCGGCTCAAGCGGATTTTGCCCGCCCTGGCCCGCCAGGCTTTTGCCGATGAACACGATGGGGATCAGCCGATACAGCAGGCCAAGCTCCCCCAGCGTGTCGGCGATCCACAGGCCCGGCGCCGGACCTACCCCGATCGACCGGCGCGGGGCGTCGAGCGCCGCTCCGATTGCCGCGCCGCGCTCCGGATGCCGCGGGGCGATGACGGTCACCAGCCCCGGATGGCGGGGCGCGAGCCGGAGGTGCACGGCGGCCGCAACATCCTCCTCGCCGGGATGGGTGGCCGCGGCGAGCCAGGCCGGGCGGGACCCGAAGGCCCCCTGCAATCGCGCCAGCTCGGCCGCGTCGACGGGCAGCGGGGAGGCGGCGAATTTGAGGTCGCCGAACGCCTCCACGTTCCGGCCGTCCAGGGCGATGAAGCGGGCGGCGTCCGCCTCCGACCGCGCCAGGATGCAGTCGAAACTTCCAATGACCCGGCGCGCGAACCGGGGTGCTCGCGCCCAGCCCGCAGCACTCCGGGGCGATAGCCGCGCGTTCAGCAGCATCAGCCCGATCCGGCGCTTCCGGCAGGCGGCCAGCAGGTTCGGCCACAACTCGCTCTCGACGAACGCGGCGGCGTCCGGCCGCCAATGATCCAAGAAGCGCGCAGCCCAGCGGGGCACGTCGAGCGGGATGAACCGGTGCAGCACGTCGGGGCAGCGCTGGGCGAACAGCCGGGCCGAGGTGACCGTGCCCGTGGTGACCAGCACCGTCGCGTCCTGCCGCCGGAGCGCCGCCACGACCGGCAGCAGCGACACCGTTTCGCCCACGCTGGCGGCGTGCAGCCAGACCAGCCGACCGGGGGGGCGGGGAGTCGGATCGATGCCGCGGCGTTCGTCGAGGCGTTCCAGAATCTCCTTTCCCCGCCCGACCCGGCGTCGCAGCATCACGCCAAGCGCCGGCTGGGCAAGCGTGGCAATGCCGTGCCACACGGCCCCGATCACGCCGGGCATCGCCGGTCCGCTTCGTCGGCGGCAGCACTCAAGGCCGCCTCGATGCCGGGCAGGGCCGCCTCCCACCCGTCGCGCTCGACCGCGATGGGTGTCCCGCACACGATCACGCCGCGGGCGAACGGGAGCGGTACGACCATCCGGTCCCAGGTCGGCAGCAACCGTCGCCGGCTGGTCTGGGCGCCGACCGGCAGGATCGGCACGCCCGACAGGCCGGCGAGCTGCGCCACCCCCGACGCGGCCCGCCGCGCCGGGCCACGCGGGCCGTCCGGGGTGATCAGCACGTGCTCCCCGGCTTCGAGCACGCCCAGCAGCGCCCGCACGCTCGCGGCTCCGCCCTTGGTAGCGACGTCCCGCGCGGAGCCGTCCTTCGACGACGAACCGTGCACGACCTTGACGCCGAACCGGCGCACGACGGCGGCGATGAACCGCCCGTCGCGATGCTTGCTGACCAGCACATGAGGCGTGCCGGACGCGCCCGATGCCCGCATCAGGAACCACAGCGCCGGCAATAGCGGCAGCCGCTCGTGCCAGAAGGCGGCGATGGCGGGCGCGCCCTGGATGTGCGCCTCGATCCGATCGGCTCCGATCAGGGTCCAGCGCGTAGTGCGGAGGGCGAAGGCGAGATACAGGCCGACAAGCCGCGCCGTGATCGCCTGCACCGCCGCACTCCGCAGGGCTCGCTTCAACAAGGGGGCAGGCCGGGCATCGCCGGGCCGGTAGCATGACGGGTCGGTGTCGGCAAACGCGCTGGCGTTCCGATGTGGGTCCCATCGCTGATCGGGAGATTTGCCGTGCTGGAAGACCCGCGCCAGTCCTGGACAGCTTGCTGCCCATCAAGGCCGGGTTGCACACATATCTAAAATCCGCGGGTGTCATGCCCAAATGATACGGCACCATTTCGATTTGCTGCCTAAGGATGGTGGTGTCGTAAGGGGATGTCTTCGATGGTCTTATTGCGGCTATCGTTTGCGCCGATCGCGAGGAATCGCCTAATTGCAGGGTATTTTGCGACAAGCCGCAGCAGTATCAGGGCGTACTATTGATGTACTCGGTAGTTCGTAAGGACGTTATTTCTACGCAATATCTGCGAGGGTTTGCAGCGCTTGCCGTCGTGTATGATCATATGTTTTCCAACAGAATCATGGAAAATCTCGGCAGGTATTCCTTTGGACTTTGGGGCGTCGACATATTTTTCGTCATAAGCGGCTTCGTCATGTGGATGACGACGGAAAATTCTGTAAAAGACCCGAAAAGTTTTAAGGCTCGCAGAGTATATCGTATATACCCAATGTACTGGGTCGCTTTGATTATATGGGTAACCTCAAGATATATATTTCCGGACCAGTTCAACAACAGGGACGTAAGCATATCCAGTTTGTTTCAATCAGCCTTACTCATTCCTCACTATCACCTGGTATTTAAGAATATGATATTTCCCATCCTCATTCCAGGATGGACCTTACAATTCGAAATGTTCTTTTATTTTTTATTCTTCCTATGTCTATTTATTAAAAACGTAAACCTGCGTCTCTACGGCCTCTCTGCGGTGATCTTAAGTCTGGTTGCACTTGGAAGTCTTTATCGTGGAGCAGACGCCAGAGCGATCGTCTACACCTCACCTCTATTGCTGGAATTCCTTGCCGGAGTTTGGATCGCCTCTCGTTTGAGCCAGGTGAAAACAACGCCAAAAACTCCCGCTATCACGGTGATAATGCTCGCTCTCGTCACACTGATTGTTCCGGAACAATCAAACACGCCAGATTTCCGTAGATTTATCATGATGGGTCTACCATCGATCGCCATCTTCTACTGCTTTACCTCGACAGAACAATATCTATCCAAATATCCAATACGGTTCATGATGCTTTTGGGAGATATTTCTTTCTCGCTCTACCTCATACACTCAATTGAAATCGGAGTCATCGCTGTCCTGTGGCACAAAGCAGTCGGAGGAGGCGGCTCAATATTTGAAAGCATGATGTTCGCCATCGTAGGAATCGCAGGCAGCATCGCTGCAGCCATCATCCTATTCTATTATGTCGAAAAGCCAATCCTCTCCCTGCGCAAAAAGACCGCGACACCGCGCGTTGCCGCCTACGCGTGAACAGCGACCACTCCCGCAGCGCTCACTCCGCCGCAGACTGCACTGCGACCGGAGCCCCGCGCCGGCGCGCCACCCAGCGCAGCAATCCCGACGCGTCGTCCATCACCGTGTAGAACGAGGGCACGAACACCAGCGACAGCAGCGTGCTGACGATCAAGCCGCCAATCACGCCGGTTGCCATCGGCGCGCGGAATTCCCCGCCATCGCCCAAGCCCAGTGCGCTCGGCACCATTCCCGCCACCATCGCCACCGTCGTCATCACGATCGGCCGCGCCCGCTTGCGGCCCGCGTCCAGAATCGCCTGCCGCCGCGGCACCCCGGCCGCCCGCGCTTCGATAGCGAAATCCACCAGCATGATCGCGTTCTTGGTCACGATGCCGATCAGCATCAGCACGCCGATCACCACGGGCATGCTGATCGACTGGCCCGTCAGCAGCAGCGCCAGGATCACGCCGCCTAGCGACAACGGCAGCGACAGCAGGATGGTGACGGGCTGGAACACGTCGCCGAACAGCAGCACCAGCACCGCCATCACGATCAGCAGCCCGGCGCCCATCGCGCTCGCGAACCCGCTGAACACCTCCGCCATGATCTCCGCATCGCCGCCGTTCTGCACCCGCACGCCAGGGGCGACGCATGAAATTTTTCTCGCCGGCCCGGTGCTGACGTTTGATGACGTTTCCTCGCAAAGGCGAGGGAGCAGGGCGTGTCGATTGAGAACCTGGCGCAGTATTTCCACACGATCGAGGA
>JAABUX010000935.1_pt1 | contig 46446 bp, 54 predicted proteins | sample 5561851 | NCBI WGS metagenome assembly JAABUX01 (sample SAMN10711883, study PRJNA513361) | rock metagenome | isolation source: Antarctica rocks | place: Antarctica: Victoria Land, Richard Nunatak red sandstone | collected 2016-01-03 | reverse complement strand
ATTATTCTTGGTTGTGACCGCCTAAGAGGGTACAAATGCGGCTTTCGTGACCAGAAAGGCGCACAATTACAAGAGTCTCATATCCTAATTGCTTCTGGAGGAATTGTCGACGCTGCACTAATTCTTCATCGTTAGCCGAATTGTCGGTCGCAACGTGGTTGCATCTGGTTCGACTTGCTGGCCGCGGTGCCATAAACATTGTATCGGGCAGGAATCTATAGCTGCGTTCAAGTCGCGAACGATTAAAAAATTACTCGATGCGGGATCTTCGACTGTAGCATCCCCGGTCACGCAACCTTGTGACGAGCCGTATGTAATCGCTTGAAATTGGTCCGCTTGCAATTGTTTTAAGAATGTCGCAATCAGAAATAGTTTTAATCGAAAGCCGGGATCCCGCGCTTCGATTGGGAATCGTCCGCATGCGATACGCGGTATGCTCTGCTCACGCTCGCGCAAGTCGCGGCACCGATCGAGGTCGCAGCCGCTCGCGAAATGCTTGATCGACATACCTCAATCCGCAACGCGATTGATAGCACATCTCTGGCTCGGATAGAGCCAGGAACCCGCGCAGAAGAAGCTTATACCAACGGGCTCGTGTTGCGTGCGGAGGGCCGCCTCGCCGCATCTGCTGAGCGATTTCAGACCGCGTTCGAAACGTGGAGAGCGATTGGCTTCGAATGGCGTGCGGCGCGCGCGGCACTTGAGCTGACGGAGCTCGACGCCGGCGACGTTTTTAGGCTCGCCGTACGCAGAGAATTGCAGCAACGTCCGAATTCTATCTTCTCAATGCGTGCACGCCTCGTCGCGTAACTGAGAGGCGCTTTAGCCCATCCGGAGCTCAGGTCCGCCAGCAGCGGGAACAATCCGCGCTTTGCGGCTTCGCGTTGCGAGAACAATCTATATTTCATTTAGCTCACACGACGATCAGAGGACGCTGACGCTTTCGTCCCAGCGATTGCCGGCGCGGATGTAGCGCCGCGCAACCGCAACGCTCTTCCAGCGGCCGTGCTTCATGATCGCGGCTTCCCCGAAGCCGCCGCGAGCGGCCGAGGTCGCGAAGCCCGAACGTAGGGAGTGCGCCCCGAAATCGCCGACGAGCCCGGCGATGGCAACGCGCGTTTTGACGATCTCCCCGATCGCCCACGGCGAGAGGTTCGTGCCGATCGTGCCGTGGCGATCGATGCTCCGAAAGACGTTCCCCTCGGCGAGCGCGGCCGCGGCGAGCCACGCTTGCAGTGCGCGCACCGCGCATTGCGTGGGCTCGGCCGCGAACGCAATAGCGACTTCTTCTCCTTCGCCCTCTTGGTCGCGCTTCGAGCGGCGGATCTCGACGACAACGCCCTCGCGTTCAAAAACGAGGTCGCGGATCTCGAGCGCGGCGAGCTCGCTGCGACGCAGCGCAGCCGCCCAGCCGACGAGGATGAGCGCGCGATCGCGCAGGCCCCGCAGATCGTCGGGAATCGGCGCGAGGACTACCAGCAACGGATCACGCACGAGCGCGGTCTTTTGCTGCTGCGCAACGCCGAGCTTGCGGCGGTACCCGCGTTCAACGTCGCGCACAACGCCGTGCGCCGTTGGCGGATCGAAGCCCGAGGCTTTGTGATAGATGCCGATCGTCGCGAGTTTGCGCGCGATCGTCGAAGGCCGCCGGCCGCGGGCCGCGAGGTCGGCGACGTAGAGCGCCACGGTTTCGGGCTCGGCCGGCAACGCGTCGCGACCGATCGAGGCGGCGAAGGCGCGAAAGTCTTGCCAGTCGGCGGCATAGGCGCGCTCGGTCGCGGGCGCCTTACTTGCGTCGGCCGCGTCGCGCGCGGCGGCGCGAAGCTCGGCCACGACTACGTCGATGGTCGACTGGAGCGGTGCGACGCTCGCAAGGGCGAGCTCACTCACGTTTGGCGCGTCCATTTGCCCGGCATTGCGCCATCATTTGCGGGTTTCGTGGGTGCGATTCCTGGCCCATGAGAAAGAGATATTCTCGAGGGTCAGGATGGTGTAACGTGTGCCGCTCTCGCATGATAATCGAGACGCGGCGAAGTGAGAAGACTCGTCGGCAGCGTCCGCGACAGCGTCTTGAGCTATGAGCTAGCAAAGATCTCCGCGACGATCTCGTGCATTGCGGGATCACACACACGCAAGCGCTCGGATGTAGCTGCCGGACATAGTGAAATGGCGACGTTAAAAACGCCCGCATACGCACGGAGCGACTCGGCGAAGTACTCATCGAGTCCACACGCGGCGTACGGCGTTATGAAGGCGCGGGCGCCAGCGAACGCCGAGCGGATCTTCGGATCGAAACCGCTGCGATACAGGCCGCCGCCGAGCGCGCAGTCGATCGCATGCGCGACTTCGTGCCCGACCGTCATCGCGCTTAGAGAGCGCAAATAAACGGTGCCTCTTCGACGACAAATAATCCGGCTCGTGGAACCGGCCACGCATCGACGTCGACGCCGAGCCGCTGCAATGCCTTCGACGCATCGCGATACCCTTCGCGAACGCGGAGCGGCCGCACGGACCAGCGGTTCTTGACAAGTCGCTCGAGAAGCGCAGTTTGGATATGCGCCGAGGTGCGGCGCGATCGCGACGCGAGACCGGCGCCAGACTTGGTTGAGCGCAACTTCACCGCGGACGCCCCGGATAAACTGTGGGTCGCCGATATCACGTACGGTCCACCGTGGTCGGGCTTCTTGTTTCTTGCTGTCGTTCTCGACGTCTTCAGTCGTCGCGTAGCCGGTTGGTCGATGGCTAATCATATGCGCAAAGAGCTCGTCGTCGACGCGCTCAACATGGCGATCTTTCGACGGAAGCCGAACTCGGTCGTCCATCATTCTGATCAGTGATCGCACTACACGTCGATTGCATTCGGCATGCGTTGCAGAGAGGCCGGCGTCTTGCCATCAATGGGATCGGTCGGCGATTGCTACGATAACGCAATGTGCGAAAGCTTCAACGCGACGTTGGAATGCGAGCTGCTCGCCAAGCATCGTTTCAAGACGCAGCGCGAGGCGTCGCTTGCAGTTTTCGACTTCATCGAAGGCTGGTATAACCCTCGTCGTCGGCATTCAGCGCTCGGCTATCTTTCACCCAACAACTACGATCGCCGGATGAGCAATGCGGCGTAATGTCAAACCAACACTCCTCCACGGAACCGACCCAACATCACTGTGGTGATTTCTAGCAATTCGCGTTGCTGTCTACCTTACACTGTCGTCTTAATTAAGGAGACTATTTAGCGTAACGACATAGTAGCCGATGCGAAGAGATTAGCATATTCTAATCTCTTGAAGCGAGTCGTGGCACGTGATGACCATCCGCCTGTAAGCGTTCTGACCTACCCGCGGACGCGCCAAGGTCGACGGCGGGATTTGCACGAGGAAAACTCCGTCCGCGTCCAAGCTACCGACATTATTTGTCGTGCTTACCTGCCCCAGACGGCCACGCGCCGTTCATATGCGAAGATTGCCAACTGACGAGCCGATCGTGCGTGACGGAGCATTCGTGATGACCGACGCTGAAGCGTCTCGTCGCGCATACGAGGAATACACGAGCAGCCGACTCCGCGCGCTAAAGTTCGGCCGCAGGCCCAATCCCCCACGTCAGCAAAATTGGCGCTATGAGTGTTGCTTCGGTACGGATACTCGGGTTCGTCTTGTTCGCATTTCTCGCCATGGTGGCTGCAGCACGCGCGGACGAGGCGAGCGACCTCGTCGCGAAAAATCTCGCGGCGCGGGGCGGCGCGGATAAACTCGCGGCGATCACTTCCCTCGAATTTACCGGAAAAATCGTCGAACCGGGCGACTTCCAGCTCGCGTACAAGGCGACGCGTGCGCGCAAGAACGGCAGTACGCGGATCGAAGCGAGCCTTCAGGGGCTCACGCTCGTCCAAGGGTACGACGGCAACGTCGGCTGGCGCATCAATCCGTTCGAAGGCCGCCGCGATGCGGAGCGCATGTCCAACGACGCGACGCACGAACTCGCCGATCAAGCCTCGATCGACGGGCCGCTGCTCTCGGCGAAGGCGCGCGGCGCGACGGTGACCTATCTCGGCCGCGAAGATTTCGAGGGCACCGATGCGTACAAATTGCGCATCGTCGAGCCGAGCGGCGTGCAGTATGTCTCCTTCCTCGACCCTGATACGTATCTCGAAATTCGTACCGAAGAAACGCGCGTGCTGCGCGGTGCTAAGCACGTCACGCTCAGTCAATTCGCCGATTACGAACGCGTCGACGGCGTTTATTTTCCGTTCGCGATCGAGAGCGGCGATCTCGGCAGCGGTCCGGCGGACCGTCAGAAAGTCATCGTGGATCACGCGCGTGCGAACGTGCCCGCCGACGACGTGCTCTTCACCCTTCCCACGACAGCAGGTACGAAATGATCGCCACGCTCCGCACGATCGCGCTGACGGCAGCAGCAGCATGCGCCGTTTCGCTTACCGCAGCATCGGCCGCGACGGTCGCGCTCGGCACAGGTGCAGTCTCCGGCATCGGCTTGCGCAATATCGGCTCCGCGCAGATGTCGGGCCGCATCGCATCGATTGCCGCTCGCCACGAAAAAGACGGCAAAGTGACCCTCTTCGTCGGCGCTGCGTCGGGTGGCGTCTGGAAGTCGCTCGATGGCGGTACGACGTTCGCGCCGGTCTTCGATAAGCAGCCGGTCCAATCGATCGGCGCGATCGCGCTCGACCCCACGCATCCGGAGACGGTCTGGGTGGGCACGGGCGAGAGCTGGACACGTAACAGCGTCTCCATCGGCGACGGCATCTACAAATCGACCGACGGCGGGGACAATTGGACCAACGTCGGGCTTCCCAATAGCGAGCGAATCGCGCGCATCGTCGTGAGCCCAAAAGACGGCAACACCGTCTACGCCTGCGTGCCCGGCAAGTTGTGGAGCGATAGTGCCGACCGCGGCCTGTACCGCACGAACGACGGTGGTGCGACGTGGACCCTCGTGCTCAAGGGCAGCAATCTCTCCACCGGCTGTTCGTCCGTCGCGATGGATCCGGCGAATCCGAGCGTGCTGTACGCCGGCATGTGGGATTTCCGCCGGAAAGGTTGGACGTTTCGATCCGGCGGCGACGGCCCGAACGCCCCGTCGGGCAGTGGCATGTTCCGTTCGATCGACGGCGGCACGACGTGGACGCCGCTGACCGCGAGCGCGACGACGGGTTTGCCGAGCGGCCCGTGGGGGCGCGTCGAAGTCGCGATCGCGCCGTCGAATGCCAAGCAAATCTACGCCTTCATCGAGAGTCAACGCTCCGCACTCTTCGCGTCGGCGGACGGCGGTGCGACGTGGAAAGAACGCGACCGAAGCCAACGCATGGTGTGGCGACCGTTCTACTTCGGACGTGTCGTCGTCGATCCGGCGAACGACCAGCGCCTCTTCAAGATGAATCTGCGCATGATCGTCTCCGATGACGGCGGCCGCAGCTTCGCCGATTCCGCCGGCGGCAGTCATGGCGACTGGCACGATATTTGGATCGATCCGACCGATACGAAGCACATCATCGGCGGCGACGACGGCGGTCTGTGGATCAGCTACGACGGCGGTTCAAAATGGTGGAAGGGCGGCAACTTGCCGATCAGCCAATTTTATCACGTCAGCACGGATAATAAAGATCCGTACCAAGTGTACGGTGGTCTGCAAGACAACTCGTCGTGGGCTGGCGACAGCTCGTATCCCGGCGGTATCACCAATAGTCGCTGGGAGAATCTGTACGGCGGCGACGGCTTCTGGACGTATGCCGACCCGAGCGATCCGAACTTCGCCTACGCGGAAGCACAGGGCGGCTCAATCGGTCGCATCGACCGCCGCACGCACGTCTCACGCGACATCCAGCCGCGCGCGCGCTACGGCGAGAAGTTGCGGTTCAATTGGAACACGCCGATTGCGCTAAGCCCGAACGAACGCGGCACAATCTACATCGGGGCCCAATTTCTCTTCCGCAGTCGCGATCACGGCCAAACGTGGGCGCGCATTTCGCCCGACCTCACGACGAACGATCCGCAACGGCAAAAACAGGAAGAGTCGGGCGGTATCACCGTCGATAATTCTGCCGCCGAGACGCACACCACGATCTATTCAATCTCCGAAAGCCCGAAGAACGGCATGGTCATCTGGGTCGGAACGGACGACGGAAACATCCAAGTGACGCGCAACGCGGGCGCGACGTGGACGAACGTCGCGAGCGCACTGCCCGGCGTGCCCAAGGGGTCGTGGGTGAGCTGGGTCGAGGCGAGCCGGCACGACGCGGGCACCGCCTACGCGACGATCGATCGGCACACGTTCGGCGACACGTCACCGTATCTATTCCGTACGACGGACTTCGGAAAGACCTGGACGCCGCTCGTAGCGACGTCGTCGCCCGTCCGCGGTTACGCGCACGTCGTGCGCGAGGATGCCGTCAATCGCAACCTGCTCTTCCTTGGGACCGAATTCGGCCTGTGGACGTCGGTCGATTCGGGCACGACGTGGGCGAACATTCGGCCCGCCGGTTTTCCGGCCGCCGCGGTACGCGATATGGTCGAACAGGAACGCGACCGCGATCTCGTGATCGCGACGCACGGTCGCGGCATTTGGATCCTCGACGACCTCACGCCGCTGCGCAACCTTTCGGGAAAGACGCTCGCATCCGACGTCGCGTTTCTCCCGGGGCGCCCGATCCAGCAACGCATCGAGGGCAACGGCGGCTGGCCCGAGGGCGACGCATCGTATGCGGGCGATAATCCGCAAGACGGCGCGGTGATTTCGTACTATCTGAAATCGCGTCAGGTCATCGGCAAGCTCGGCCTCGACATTCTCAATGCATCGGGCAAAGTCGTCGATTCGATTCCGCCCGGGAATCGTAAGGGCGTCAATCGCGTCGTGTGGTCGATGCGCACGAAGCCGCCGCTCGTGCCGCCGGCCGCGCAACTGGCGGGCAATGCGACGCAAGGTCCGCGTGTGTTGCCGGGCACCTATACGGCGCGCCTGACGAAGGGCGGCGTGGCGTACACGATGCCGATCGTCGTCGGTCTCGATCGCCGCGCGACCTTTACGGCGGCGGATCGCAAGCGGCAGTTCGATGCGGCAAATCGCGTGAAGACGATGTTCGCACGCATGTCGATGCTCGCCGGAAAAATCACGTCGCTGCGCGCGAGCGCCGCAACCGACGTGGCGAAACTATCGGCCGGCGACGCGCTGCGCACACGGCTCACGCAGCTCGCCGATCGAGCCGACACGTTACGCAAGCAACTCGTCGCGACGAAAGAGGGCGGCGCGATCACGGGCGAGGAGCGCCTACGCGAAAAGACGGCCGACGTCTACGGCATGATCACATCGACCGAGGGCGCCCCAACGCCATATGCGATCGCGCGCGTCGACGCGCTCGATCGCGAACTCGGCGACGTCGAACGCGGCTTCGCCAAGCTCGCGAGCGATGTTCCCGCCGTGAACGAACGGCTCAAGGCGCAATCGTTACCGCCGATCTCGATCGCCGCGGGTCCGCTCGATGACGGCGCGGGTGGCGGCAAGGCTGCAGCGTTGTTCCACGCCTTGATCGGCACGAACGCCATCGACTACGAGGCGACGCGCGCGGATCGCGACGATCGATAGCACGGCAAGGTGGCCCGACGTCCACGTCGCCGGATGGGCCGAGACGAAACGTACGTTACACCGTTACGTGCAGATGCTCGGCAAAGCACGTGTGTCGCTCTCGCCGACCCAGCCGAACTGACTGCACACGGCGCTCACGCTGACCGCACGCGGCATCACGACGGGGCCGATGCCGTGGCGTTCGACGGCCGTGCAAGTGACGCTGGACGTGTTCGCGTCGGAGATCGTGGTGGAGCGGAGCACCGGCGAGACGCGCCACATCGCGTTGCTACCCGCGCGAACGGTCGCCGACACGTTCGCCGAGCTTCAGTCGGCATTCGACGCACTCGACGTAGCGTGCGCGATGTCGCCGACTCCACAAGAGATTCCCGACGTCACGCCGCTGCATGAAGACCGGCGACCCGCCGCGTACGACGCGGACGCCGTGCGACGTTGGTTCGCCGTCATGACCGCGAGTGCGAGCGTCTTCGATGAGTGGCGCGCGCACTTTTTCGGGCGCACGGGCATTCAATTGTGGTGGGGTGCGCTCGATCTCGCGTTACTGCTCTTCAACGGCAAGCATTGTCCCGCGCCGACCGACCGCGGTTATCTCATGAAGTACGACCTCGACGCGGAGATGCTCAACGTCGGATTCTACGGTGGCGACGAGACCACGGCTCCCTTCTTCTACGGCTATCTCTATCCGCAGCCCGAAGCCGCACCGACGCTTCCGATGGCGCCCGCCACGGCATCGTGGTCTACGGCGATCTCCGAATGGACGCTGCCGTACGACGTGGTGCGCGCGGCGCCCGATCCCGGGGCCGTCGTGCGCGAATTTCTCGACGCGCTCTACGCGATCGCGATCGCGACCGGCGGCTGGGACCGCGCGGCGCTATCGTACGACGCGCCGAAACGCACACGCGAGGTCTGATCCGTCGGCGGCTTCGATTTCGTCCGTCGTGCTAGTCGCCCGTCTCCTTGGCGTCTTTACCGGGATCGCCCATCTCGGTGACGATGAACGTGACGACGTCCCAGGCGTTGCGGATGCCGATACCCGCGAGCAACATCGCACCGCACGCGATCGCGGCCACGCCTTGCGCCGGGAAGCGGAGCAACGCGCAACCCCCGGCCACGATTGCCGCGTACGCGGCGATCGGCAACATCGTGTAGGCGATCCAATCCTCGATATCCGGTTCGTACGTCGGTAGGCGCTTGGCACGGCGGGCGACCACGATGAGATGCACGAGACCATAACCGCCGGCGAGCACGAGAATGCATGCGAGCGGCACGAACGAAGGCCACGGGGCGAGCATCGACGCCGAAATGAAAAGGACGCCCGCGAAGTGCAGTACGGTCGGCGTCGTAAAAACGTTCAAACCGTCACGCGTGCGAGCGCGATCGGTCCGGTTGATGAGTGTGATCACAACGAACATGAGGCCCGTCAGATTCGCCGCCGCCGCTCCCGTAAGCGAAAAAAACGTCGACCACGGCTTCAACGCCGCCGCGACCGCCTCAGGCAACTTTCGCTCGTTCGAACATCCGACGTCGTTTCGACGGACCGCGCCTGCGATCACTCCGCTTCGGTTTATCGCTGCGTTCGGGCGCTCGCGAGCATCCGACCGTCGGGAGCGCGTAACTCGATCCGGGCGACCGGCGCGGGTGCCATGAACGAGAGTGTCGCCATGTCACCATGCGCGATAAATCGATCGGGGCGTTCTTGCGCCGGTTCACCCGCGCGCTCGGCAACCGCGATGCGATCCGCGGGATCGATGCCGCGGGCGATCACCTCGTACCACGATCCGCGTCGATCGTAGACGACCTTCGCGTCGATCGGCGCGTTTGCAGCGCTCGTAAATTGCGCGTGAGCGAAGTGGCTCGCGATCATCGCTGCGAAGAACGTTTCATCCGATCGGAGCGCGTTCGCTTGGCGCACGTCGACCGTCGCGAGCACGCCGACGGCAAGTGCGAGAGCGGCCGCGAGCGCAACGGCGACGGGCAGTGCCGGTGCTCTTCGCGCGGGGAGGGCGACCGGACGATACGAGGCGCCGCTCGTGCTGACGTCGCCAAATTCGGCAGTCACGAATGCGGCGACCGTCGATTCGTAGGTGCCGAGTTCGCTCGCGCACGCGGCACAGCGCGCGACGTGCGCTTCGATCGCCTTCGCTTCCGCCTCGTCGAGCGTACCCAGCGCGTAGCCCGCGAGATCGTCTCGGGGATGCGACGTCCTCATCGTACGCTTCCCGCGAACGCCGCCGTCAATTTCCGCATGCCCGCGGCGACGCGGCCCTTGACGGTTCCCAGCGGAAGCCCGAGTTCGCGCGCGATATCGCTCTGCGATCGATCGCCGAAATACGCAAGTGCGAGCACTTCGCGCTGTTCGGGAGGCAATGCGCAGCGCATCCCGCAATCGTCGCAGTTCGACATGATCCACGTCGGCGAATTGCGCGTCCTCGTCGAGATCCACGCGCATCTCACGCCGGTCGATCGCAGAACGGCGCGCGGAATTCCGCTTACGCGCGAGCGCTTCGTTGCGCACGCAGACGATGAGAAAGGCGCGTAGCGAGCCGCGTTCCGGACGAAAAACGTGCGGCGCTTGCCAGACGCGGACGACGACGTCGTGGACGCAGTCTTCGGCACCGGACGCATCGCCGGTGCCGAGGATCGCACGCGCCACCGCGCACAACACGCCGACGTGAGCGCGGTAAGCTCGTTCGAGTGCCGCGGCCGTCGCCACGTCGTCAGAGGAGCGTCGACTCGTCGACCGTGGTCGCACCGCCCATCACTTTGACGCGACGATAGCCGAGCATCCCGAGCAGTTGCGATTTGGGAACGACGAGCGGCCCGGGTTTCTCGGCCGCGCCGGGGGCGGGCTGCGGATACGCCGTGGCGTACGCCGTATGGAACGCGATCGTTCCCTCGACGTGCGAGAGCACCTGATGGATGTGGCCGTTGAGCACGGTGACGGCCGAGAAGCGCGCGAGCAACGCGAGCGCCTTCGCTCCATCTTCGGTCGTCCAGCCCCATGCGGGATAGAGTGCGTAGAGTGGGACGTGGCCGAACACCACGATCGGTGTATCGCGTTTTTGCGCGTGCAGATCGCGTTCGAGCCACGTGAGTTGGTCGCTTCCGAGCAAACCCATCTTCTCGAAATTGAAGACGTTGACGAGCGAGACGAAATGGATGCCGTCACGATCGAACGAGGACCAGCCCGGCGTATCGCGCGGCGTTCCGAACGCATCGAAGAACGCTTTGGGCCCGCCGATCACGTCGTGTTCCCCCGGCAATACGACGAGCGGCGCGTGCAGTCCGCCGAGAATTTGCTTCGCTTCGTCGAATTGCGCGGGCTTGGCGAGATGCGTCACGTCACCCGTATGAACGACGAAGGCGGGCTGGACCGGCATCGCATTGATGCGGTCGACCGTCGTTTGCAGCGATGCGGCCACATCTTTGTTTGCGGGCTGATGGAAGCCGATGTGACTATCGCTGATCTGCACGAAGCCGATCGTCGCGGCGCTCGCGCCGGCCGCGAGCGGCACCATCGTTCCCGCCGCACCGAGCGTGAAAGCGACTCCCGCGCCGGTCCAGCCAACGTGTTCGAGAAACTGCGAGCGGTTCATACGGTGCCTTTCGAAAGCGTCGGGCGAACGATGACGACGCCCTTCATGTACGGGTGGAGCGCGCAGAAATATGCGTACGTTCCGGGTTTGGTAAAGACGTGCGACCACGACTCGTGCGCGTCGAGCCCGGCGGAATCGAACGACGCATCGGTCGCGGTCGCCGTGTGCGCATCGTCATCGTCGTTGACGATCGTGACCTTCGTTCCACGCACGACCGTGAGCGATCTCGGCACGAAAGCGAACCCCCGCATGTGGATCATCGCCGTCCCGAGCGGCGTCGTGGCCGGAATCGGGCCGGGTGTCGCGACGGCGATCAAGACGGCGAGGACAGGAACCGAAAAGTACACCATGCACGATCTATGCGTAGATTCGGTCCATCGGATCACGTTGCGACACAAGGGCGCGCGCCTGATTCGGCTTTGGTGTGCGTTGGTAAGGAAGGACGTCGTCGATGCCCATTGAGAATTCGGTTCCACGACGAGCGACATGGCGTCCGAGCCAGGAGGGTGAACGCATTCAGATCGATCCCGTCCGAATCGATGGATTCGAGGCCTCCGCCGATCCAGCCGTGGCCTTTCGACGTTTCGCCGACACCTTGCCGATCATGATCTGGCAGCAAGATGCCGACGGCGCCCTCATCTTCGCGAACGCGCGATGGTTCGAAGTGACGGATTTACCGCGCGATCCGACGTCGTTCGAACCGGAGGCGTGGCAACGCGTCATCCATCCCGACGATTACAGGACGACGCTCGAGACGATCGCCAAAGCCGTCGAATCGCAGTCGGCGTTCACCGTCGAGTACCGGTTGCGGCCGTCGACGAAGAACGACGATGCCTATCGCTGGTATCTCGCAAGCGCGACGCCGCACGATGTCGGCGGTCGTTTCGACGGCTGGGTCGGATCGATCGTGGACATCCAAGAAGCGCGGAGTCGCGAAGAAGCCGAACGGCGCCTACGCGAAGACGCCATCCGTCGCGAAAACGAATTCAAAGCGCTCGGCGAAGCGCTCCCGCAAATCGCCTGGACCGCCGATGCCACGGGCGGGATCGACTGGTACAATCACGGCTGGTACGACTATACCGGACAGACGCACGAAGAAGCGTTCGGATGGGGTTGGCAGGCCGTTCAGCATCCCGAAGACTTCCCCGGGGTGATGAAAGACTGGACCAACGCGCTCGAGATCGGCGAGAAAGTCGAAATGGAATTTCGTTTGCGCGGCCGCGACGACAAGTTCCGTTGGTTTCTCACGCTCATCAATCCGCTCAAGGATGCCGACGGACGCGTGTTGCGTTGGTTCGGCACGAACACAGATATTCACGAGCGTAAGCAAACGCTCGAACGCTCCAAGCGGATGGCGCAAACGTTGCAGGAAGTGTTTTTGCCCGAACGCTTGCCGAGCATTCCCGACCTGACCCTCGACGCGGCGTACGTTCCGGCGATCAGCGATGCGTTCGTCGGCGGCGATTGGTACGACGCTTTCAAAAAAGACGATCGCACGCTGGTCCTCTCGATCGGCGACGTCGCCGGCCACGGCCTCGATGCCGCCGTGGTCGCAGGACGTCTGCGTCAGACGATTTTTTCGGAAGCATTGCGGACGAACGACCCGCACCTCGTCTTACAGAACGTCGATCGCGTCCTTCGCGCACAATCCGATACGGTCGCAACGGCGCTCGTTGCCTACATCGACCTCGAGAGCAGCGTCATGACCTACGCTTCGGCGGGTCATCCGACGCCGATCGCCGCGACGCCGGATCGATCCGCCGAATTCTTGCGTGACGGGTCGGCGCCGCTCGGCACCGGTTTCGTCGGCGGGACGCTGATGACGCAAACGCATCAACACGTGCTCACGCCGAGCTCGCTCATCGTCTTCTACACGGACGGCCTTACCGAGTACGATCGCGACGTGTACGGCGGTCAGGCGAAGCTGCTTCGGGTCGTCGACGAGGCGGTACGTTCGCGAACACCGATCACGGCCCGCGACTTGTTCGAGCGTGTCCTCGGGGGAAGGCCGACCAACGACGATGTCGCCGTCTTGGTCATGGGTTGGAAATCCGAGCATCTCATCGTAGCCTTACCGCCGACACTCACGAAGCACTGGCGATTTCACTCCAGCCACGCGCGAAGCGCGCGGGCGTGCCGGCACGAGCTCATGGATTTTCTCCGCACGCACGCAGCGCCACAAGACGATCTCTATTCGGCCGAGGTTATCATCGGCGAACTCGTCGCCAATACGGTCGAACACGCGCCCGGCTTAGTCGAGATCGACATCGATTGGACCCGCGACCATCCCGTCGCAACGGTGCAAGATGCGGGTCCCGGCTTCGCCCTCGTTTCCGCCCCGGTCGCGGAGACGCAACTCTCCGAGGACGGACGCGGACTGTTTTTGATTCGGCAGTTGAGCGTCGACATGATGATCGAAGCGGCCACGGGGTTCGGATCGAAGATTACGGTGACGCTGCCGATTCGGCGCGATTCCTAAGCGGCTACGTTAACGTGGTGCCTTCTTCCACCGCGGGCGTCAACGCCGCAACGGTCGCGAGTGAGAAAAAACCGAAGGCGACTTTCGCGCGCGAGCGATCGACGGATAGTCCGCCCGCCAAGCCCGTCACGATCATGTTGACGTCGGCTCCGATCGCCGCATAGACGAGCGTCTTATTGACGCTGAAGGCGCGCATACCGATCGTCGCCGTACCCAAGAGTAAGAGCGGTGTCGTGAACGCCCAATCGATGTAGCGCGCGATGTAGATCGAATGACCGTCGGAAAGTTGCAGGTGCGTTTGGCCGATCGCCATCGCGAAATAGCTCGCGGTCGCAATGACGACGATGAGAATGCTCGTAAGGTAGTGATGTTTGTCTGCGGGGCGCGCCCGCAGACTCATCAGCACGAACGCGATGACCCCGAGCGCCATGCATATTTCGCCGATCCAAAGCGAAGCCGAAATCATGTCGAGAACCTTTCTCTTTGCGCGCGCCGCTCGAGCGCGCGCACGGCAATTTCGTGCGGTACCGTGATCGCGAGGATGAGGGCACCTGCAATCGCTTCCGTGTCGGCGGAGGCCAGACGATCGGCCGCGCCCGCGCGCCGCGCGTTCGCGCGTTCCCACGCGAATGCGAGTGCTGCGACGCCGATGGCGATGGCGACGTTGGGCGCCGACTCCCATGCGAAGCGGCCCGCTCGTGCGAACGGATCGCCGCCGCGCGCGTCGCGAGCGATGACGAGCGCCGTATGACGCACGGAGTGCCAAGCGGCGAAGTAGATCGCGAAACCCAGTCGCGGAGGGATCGCGAGTAGGAGCGCACTCGGCAACACGAGATCGAGGGCATCCGCGCTCCGTCCGCGTAGCGCATGCCGCGCCGCGATGACGGTCGCGAGCGCGGCGACGGCACGCGAACGCGCGCCCGTGCCGGCGATCCAAAGCGGAAGTGCGCCGCGCACGAACGCGCCCACGCGCATGTCGATTGCCGAACCACACGCGCGTGCGAAGGCGGCATCGCCGCAACCGAAGTGGAGGTGACTCACGAGGGCGAGCGCGCGCGACGCGAGGCGCGGGTTGCGCCGCGCGAGTGCGAACGTCGCGACGGCGAGCGTGCCGTAGGCGAGCGAGATCGTCGCACGACCACCGCGCGGTCGGATGCCGGCGCGCGCAAGCATCGCGTCGTCGGTCGCGCCGTGCGCGATGCCGATCGTCGCGACGATCGGAAAGACGATCGCTCGCGCGGACGTCGGCGAACGACGCGCGAGCGCCCCGATCGACACGACGGCGAACCACGTCGCGATGCGCGTTCGCCGGAGAAACGCCGACGTATCATCGCTCATCGGCGCCGACACGAACGCGGAGCGCTCGGAGTCAGGGCCGGGCAGACCGCCGAAGCGCGTAGCCCGCAAGCCCGATGACGAGCCAGATCGGCGGCACGAGCGCGGCAAACACGCAAAACACGAGATCGCCGTTCATCGTACGGCCGCCACGACGCGCGTTTCGAGCGGGAGCGGATTAACAGCGACTGCGATCTCACGCGCGTGCGCGGGCGCGACCACCGACGTTGCGTTCGTCTGCGGCGAGGTGCGTTCATACGCGAGAAACTCCAAGGTGTGCGCGATCGACGCGCGATTCTCGACCAAGACGAGATAGGGTGTCGTGAACCACGATTCGATCCACCAGGCACCAAGCCCGTTGAGCGTCAAGACCGCGCCAAGAAAAGCCGGCCACTTCTCGCGATACAGATTCGAGCCGGCCGGGCCGAGACCGACCGCGAGAAACCACGCGACGGCCGGATTCTTCGGCCGTAGCGTTGCGTAGAGTTCGTAGAAACGCCGACGTTGCGCCGGCACGAGAGCCATCGTCGCTTCGCGCACCTGGTTGTCGAAATCATCGACGCTGCGGAAAAAACTCGACGCCGCCGCAGCGAACAGCGCCGCAATCAAAATTCCGAGCGTGACCCACGCGAGCGTGAAGACCGTCAGGCCGACGCCGACGAATGCAACATAAAAGTACACCATACGCGACTTGTCCGACGAGAACGGCCTTGCGTTGGTTCCGACTGCCCAGCGCAACGAAGTATGATTGGACGTGGGACCGCGACCTTGTCCGCGGCCACCAACGCGCATCTCTCCCAAGCGCAGATCGATGCGATCCGTCAGCGCAAGACCGAACTCGCGTGTGCGGAGATCGCCGCGAGCAAGATTGCGCTGCGGCCCGGCGTTTCCGAGGTGATCGCGCTCGCGCGGCAGCGCGGCGCGAAGCTCGCCTTCGTCACGACGACGTATCGGCCGAACATCGCGACGGAGACGCTCGTAAGCCGCTTGTTGGGGTTTGCGCCGCACGAGCCGTGGGCGACAAGAAAGCCGGCAAAGCAGCCTCGGTAACGGACTAGCCGAACTCCTCGTCAATCGTTCGTTTCGCAAATTCGATGAATCGCGATGCCTGCGTGGCCGCCTCGGTGGCTTCCGAGAGACCGAACATCGTGGTCGGGTCGAGGCCGCCGAGCGCGTCCGGGTATCGGCTCGAGACGTAAAATTTATCGAGACGTCGCGCGTCGTCGACGAGGCCGGCGTCGACGTCCAAGCCGGCGGCTTCACTTTCGCGAAGAAGCGCGACGATAGAATGATCGCGAGCAGCGTCCCCGCAGCGGGCGACGAGGATCGCTTTGACGGACTTTTCGGCAGATTGTTGGGCATGAAAACATGCCACGTTCGGCATTTCATCGGCGAGTCGTAACGCCACTGCGTGGTCTTGCATGGCCGTCGTAAGCCAATGCGAAGCAACGACCGCGCGATCATGCTGCATAGACGCACCGGCCTTCGGCAAGAATGGTCGCGCCGAATGAGGTGCCTGGCAAGACATCGACGCGTTCCGAGGGCGTTACGACGATCATATCGATGCCGACGCCCGCTCGAATCGCAATCAGCAGGTCGTCGCCACGCTGGGACCGCGGAAGATCGGTGTCACGAACGACGAGCACGTCGAGATCGCTCGTCGGACCGACGCGATCCTTCGCATACGAACCAAACACGATGATCTCGCGAACATCAGAGGCGCCACGTGCGATCCGAACGAGCTCGTCGATCGCCTGTTCGATCACCGCACGCCGCCGAGCAGCGCGAACCGCGAACCGTTCCATTATTTGTGATCGTTCTTTCGTCAAATGTTCGCTGCCTGTGCGTAAGCTCGCTCGAAGCAAAAGCTCGACACATCACGTTGCTGAGAAGGCGACCCCGATCCGCCGGATCGTCGAGCTATCGTTCGAAACCGGCGTAGAACACGGCCATGCCCATGTCGGCTGCGAGGCCGGCCGACGAGATCCGCATGCGCGTCTACGAAGTGCTGGCGTTCGCGCGCGAGCGTACGCCGCCCGTGCATGAGTTGCGAGATCGCTTCCACGGCAAGCCGAACGGCTTCGCTCATTATGCACCGTCAAACATGATGGCAGTGACTGACGCATGTGCTAAAGTTCATGTCAGCCACTGCCATCAATTAGGAGCGTTTGGGTTTATGCGAGTTTTTGTCACTGGGCACGGGATGGGTTGGCACGGCCGTCGTTGAGGAGCTTCGCGCCGCCGGCCATTCCGTCGTTGGCCTCGCGCGAAGCGATGCGGCCGAGGCGGCACTCGTGTCGGCGGGTGTTGCCGCGCACCGCGGGAGCTCGAGGACGACGCGGCGACCTCCCGGAGGCGGCAGCGATCGTCCTTACGGAGGAGCGTTGTTACGACGGACCCACGCCTGCGCTGACCGCATCGAAGGCACTCGATTTAAGTAAGCGATCTTGCCAAGATTGCGTCGGAATTTTGAACCGAGCCGGTGCGACGGCGCGTGCGGAGTGTCGGAGCGCAACGCGGACTTCGCCCTCGTGGAACCGACGCTCGAGCAGCTTTTAGGTCGTCCACCAATTGCGATGCGTGACATCATTGCGGCTAGGTTCGGTCCTCACCGGTAGGCGAGACGACGCCTTGCGCGGCGTTCGAAAGATGTTGCCAGTGCTCCCATGTGGCGAGGCGAGCATCGTACGCAGCGCGCGCCATCGGCAATCCGGTATTTCCGACGAAGAATCGCAGCGGAGGATTGTCCGTATCGACAATTTGTAGAATCGCTTCGGCCGTCGCTTTCGGATCGCCGCGCTCCATCGTTGAGAGACGCTCGAAAACCTGTTCGCGTAATGCCGCATACGCGTCGAGCGCCGGTGTCATTCTCAGCGACGACGGGCTTCCAAATTCCGTCGCATACGCGCCGGGTTCGAGCAGCGTTACCTTGATGCCGAACGTCTCGACTTCCTGAGCGAGACTTTCATGCAATCCTTCGAATGCCCACTTCGTCGCACAATACGCGCCGATCAGCGGGAAAGCCACGACACCAACTCCGCTCGAAACTCCGATGAGATGTCCGCTACGCTGCTTGCGTAGAAACGGCAGTGCCGCCTGAATGACGCGCAACGTTCCGATCACGTTCGTCTCGAACTGTGCGTGCACGTCGGCAATACGAAGCTCTTCGACCGCGCCGACGAGCGAATAGCCAGCATTGTTGAGCACGACATCGAGCCGGCCAAAGGCTGCGTGAGCCTCCGTGACCGCATGCTCGACCTGTTGCGAATCGGTCACGTCGAGAGCGAGCGGGAGCGCGGCATCACCGTAACGCTCTTTAAAATCCGCGACGTCGGCGACGTTGCGAGCCGTGACGGCAACTCGATCGCCGCGTTTGAGGGCAGCTTCAGCCCACGTGCGGCCAAAACCGCGCGATGCGCCGGTGATGAACCAGATCTTTTTTGGCGGGAGGTCGTGCATCGGTACATTCCTTTAAAGATATAAAGTCTGTTGCCAGCGCCGCCAACCTACGTTACACTTGAGAAGCGGAACCTTGCTCCGCATTATACGGAACGTTGTTCCGTTTAGCAAGTGGGAACGTACGTGAGCGGTAAGTCGGATCGGCCCATACGAGCGGATGCACAGCGCAGCATCGACGCTTTACTTCAAGCAGCGATGGCCGTCTTCTCGACCTCGGGCGTCGATGCGCCGGTACGTAAAATCGCCGATCATGCGGGCGTCGGCGTCGGGACGGTCTATCGTCACTTTCCACAGCGCGCCGATCTCATTGCGGCGGTCTTCCGTCGCGAGATCGACGCCTGCGCGGATGCCGCATCGGTTCTGTCGATGAAGCACGACCCGAGCGAAGCCCTGGGGAAATGGCTCCAGCGCTACGCGGCCTTCATCGCTACGAAGCGCGGCCTCGCGACGGCTCTGCATTCCGGCGATCCGGCCTTCGACAGCCTTCCCGCTTACTTCGAGCAGCGACTCCAACCGGCGCTACAACAACTGCTCCAAGTCGCGGCCGATGCCGGGCACGTGCGCTCCGATATCGATGCCGATGAATTGCTGACGGCGGTTGCGAGCTTATGCAGATCCGCAGACAAAGATGGAGCCGCCTACGCGCGGCGCATGGTCGCGCTTCTCATCGACGGGCTGCGCTATGGCGCGACCATAAACGACGGTGCTCCGATCACGTCGCCGAAGCGACGTTTTTGAACTGATCGAATCCCTCGCGGACGATCTCGGTGAATTCTCGATCGGCCTTAACAGTGACGGCGTTACGTTCCGAGCGATCGCCGAAGTCATCGGCCGCCGCGAACCGTCGCGAATCAGTCGACGTGCGCGCCGACGTCGTCGCCGGTAAGTACTTTCCGAAGTTAGCTGCACATCGCAGGCGAGAGCGAACTCTTCTGCCACTTCGGAATAAGGCTGTTTAGCAACGCGATCGTTTGGGAGAATAGAAGTATTCCCTGAAGAGACATTTAAGTGCTTTAAATACTCGCTCACCGAATGAAATTGGAGGAACCATGGCTCAACACAAGGGCGCCGATCACCATAAACAAGCAGCAGAACATCACACGCATGCCGCGACACACCACCAGGAAGCCGCGAAACATCACGAAGCGGGCGACCACGAAAAAGGCGCGCTCCACGCGCATGCGGCGCATGGCCATCACTTGCAAGCCGAACATCACTTGCACGAGGCAGCCAAGCACCACGCGACCGAACACGGCGGCGGCAAGAGATAACAACGGTTCAGAATGCCCGGTCCCATCGGGGTCGGGCATTCTCACTCCCGACGTAGCACCTGCAGGCAGTGTGCGAGCCGGCGTTCAGTCTACCAGCGTTTGAGCGGTCTCGCTTACGGGCGCGGGCGCGGGCGGTACGAGGGTTGCCGGAGCGTTGTAGTCGACGCGGACGCTCAGCTCGACGCGGCGTTCCGCGGGAATGCCAAGATCGTCGGGCAGCGGACGCGCGCTTCGTTGCATCAGTACGAAGACGCGTTGTGCAAAATTGCCTTCGCCACCATGAGCATCTTCGATCTTTGGGTCGGCGTAAAAGAATGACGTATTGTCGCGATCGAGATCGAGGCCTTGCGCGCGTGCCGCATCGATCACCGGCGCGATCCGCGGTAACTCCATGTATCCGAACGTCGCGACGATCTGCATGAGGCTGGGAGCGAGGCGAACGACGCGAACGCGCTCGTCCTCGGCCACCGTCGGATTGGCTCCACGTTGTAAGCGGAGTAACACCACGCGCTCTTCCTGAGCACGATCGCGAATCCACGATCGTTTGCCTATGAAGGGCACGCGCGTTTCATCGGGCGTGAGGAAAACCATGACGGGCGATTCTGACGATCGTTCCGTGCCGAACGATGCGATCACGTCGGCAACCGGGGTCGAGCCAGCCGTGATCGCATTGACGACGCGTCTGCGACCACGCAGCCAAACGAAGCTCGCGAACGACAGCACCGAGGCGACCGCAAACGGCACCCAACCGCCGTCGATGAACTTCGGTAAGCCCGCGATCACGAACGAGCCGTCGACGAGCGCGAATGCCGCCAAGAGCGGAATCGTGCGCGCGGGCGACCAGCGTAAGACGCGATGAATGACGATGTAATAGGCAAAAGACGTCGCGAGCATCGTGCACGAGACGGCAAGTCCGAAGGCGGCCGCGAGTCGGTCGCTCGAGCGAAACGCGATGACGAGCGCGACGCAGCCGACGGCGAGAGCGGTATTAACCGCGGGCACAAAGACTTGTCCGCGAACGTCCGCGGAGGTGTGGCGTACATGCATGCGCGGCCAGAGGCCGAGTGCGATCGCCTGTTCTGCGAGCGTAAAAGCACCCGAGATCAACGCCTGAGATGCGATGACGGTCGCGACGGTTGCGACGGCGATCGCGGGATAGAGCGTCCATCCTGGCGTGAGCGCGTAAAACGGATTATCGAGCAGCTTTGGCTGCGCGAGGATGCGCGCCGATTCGCCGACGTAACAGATGACGAGTGCGGGAAAGACGAGCCCGTACCACGCGAGCACGATCGGTCGTCGACCGAAGTGCGACATATCGGCGTAGAGCGCTTCGACGCCCGTGACCGCAAGGACGATGCCGCCGAGCACGAAGAAGCCGCCGGGGCCATGCGTGGTCATGAATGTGATCGCATGAACCGGATTGAGCGCCGCGACAATGGACGGGTTGGCGAGGATGCCGAAGAGGCCGGCAACGGCGATCGCGAGAAACCAAACGATCATTGCGGGACCGAAGAAGCGCCCGACGCTGCCCGTCCCACGCGATTGCACGGCAAAGAGCCCCACGAGGATGCCGATCGCGATCGGCACGAGATACGGATGCACGACGGGGCTCGCGACGTCGAGGCCTTCGACTGCGGAGATGACGCTGATGGCGGGCGTGATCGCCCCATCGCCCAAGAGCATCGCCGCGCCGATCACGACGACCGCCGTCACGAAACCGAAGGCAACGGGCGCGCCATTCGGTTGCGGCGGCAACGCGCGCGCGAGCAGGGCGAGAATGCCGCCTTCCCCATCGTGATCGATCTGCATGATGAACGTGATGTATTTGAGACACACGACGATGACGAGCGTCCAAACCAGAAGTGAGGCGATGCCGAGAACATCGCTCGCACGCGACGCGTTGGCGCCGCTGACGGCAAAGCACGATTTGAGCGTGTAGAGTGGGCTCGTGCCGATATCGCCAAACACGACGCCGAGCGCCGCAACGGCGAGGGCCGAGAGCGATTGTTTTTGAGTAATCGGGATGAGATGCTCCTATAAATTCGGGCTTCTTAAGTTTGTCGCTTTTATCACGTTGCAGACGCAACGGCCTTGAGCTGATCGAACCCCTCGTGCACGATCTCGACGAGTTCTCGATGCGACCGATCGTCGAGCCAACGTTCGAAGCCGATGTGAAAGACGGCCATGCCCATGTCGGCGGCAAGACTTGCCGACGAGGTTGCCACGCCGCGACGCTCCAGCGCCAAAGCGATTGCCGCGGTGAGCGTCGCGCGTTTGATCAGTCCGCGTTCTTGGAGGTCGGCGTGTGCTGCGACGATGCGCTGTCGTTCGCGCGCGAGAGTGCGCCTGCCATGCATGAGTCGCGATGCGGCCTCGACGGCGAGCCGAACGGCTTCGATAGCCGGAAGATTCGGCGCTATGGCATCGAGCGTTCGGACGAGCTCGTCTTCGAGCACGGCGCTACCGCCGAATAACACCTCACGCTTATCCGCGTAATGCCGGAAAAACGTGCGCTCGGTCAAGTCGGCCCGCGCTGCGATGTCGGCGACCGTCGTCTGCTCGTAACCACGATCGACAAACAATTCGAAGGCCGCCTGCTCCAGTCGGCCGCGCGCACCGGGCTTCCAACGACTCATCAAACTCCATCATACATGATGACAGCCACTGACAGACGTGATAACGTGATGTCATCTACTGCCATCACCGCTGAAAGATAATCCAACGTGCATGTTTTCGTTACCGGGGCCACCGGGTGGGTCGGGTCGGCCGTCATCGAAGAGCTTCGCGCCGCCGGTCATACGGTTACGGGGCTCGCGCGTTCCGACCCCGCGCAAGCCGCGCTTGCGGCGTCAGGCGTAGCCGTGCGTCGGGGGAGCCTCGAGGATCTCGAGAGCTTGCATGCCGGCGCGATTGCCGCAGACGCGGTCATCCACACCGCGTTCGACCACGATTTTTCACGCTTAGCCGAAAACGGCGCGGTCGAGCAGCGTGCCATCGATGCACTCGGCTCGGCGCTTGCGGGCTCGGGCCGACCACTCATCGTGACGTCCGGCGTCGCGCTTCTCGCGCCGGGACGCACGGTCACCGAAGACGACGTGCGCGATCCGAGCGCCGTGCCGTTTCCACGCAATCCCGAGACGGCGGCAATCGACGTCGCCAAGCGTGGGGTCCCGGTCTCCGTCATCCGACTCGCGCCGTCGGTGCACGGGACTGGCGAGACGCACGGCTTCGTTCCACGCGTGATCGCGTTCGCGCGCGAGCACGGGCGATCGGCATACGTGGGCGACGGGGCGAATCGCTGGCCCGGCGTGCACCGACGCGACGCGGCGCGGCTCTATCGGTTCGCGCTCGAACGCGCCGCGGAGTACGCGGTCTATCACGCGATCGCCGACGAGGGCGTGGCGTTTCGAACGATCGCCGAACTCATCGGTCGTCGTCTCGGCGTGCCGACGGTGAGTCTCGAAGGCGACGACGTCGGCGTGCACTTCGGCTGGTTCGCGAATTTCGCGCGCATCGATGCGAGCGCATCGAGTGCGAAGACCCGGGATAGTCTGGGGTGGCATCCGAGCGAAGCGACACTGCTCGAAGATCTGGATAGTGCGGCGTACTTTCCCGGCGCGAAACCTTAAGAAGGTGCCGTTCGTCGTCGCGCCCGAGATACCGTCGCTTGCACGCGCTTTTGCATCGCACAACTGCGGCCCGTGTCGCCTACATCCATGTAGGCGACCGTACGTGTAGGGCGACGTGCTCTCGCTTGCCGAATCGAAACTTCTCTGTTTGAGCGGACCTTTTCGCGTGAACAGAAAGCCCAAGCCGTTCTTTCGCGAGAACTCCGCACGCGCATTGGATCGAGGACCAACTATGGCAAAGAAAATCATCAGCAAAGTGGCCGCCCCGAAAGCTGCCGCCCCAAAAGCGACTCCACAAAAGCCGTCGCCGTCGCTCAAAGTCGAATCGCTCGAGCCGTTTCGCGCCGATCCGCATGGCAAGACGCTCACGACCAATCAGGGTCTGCCGATCGCGGACGATCAAAACTCGCTGCGCGCGGGCGAACGCGGACCGACGCTTCTCGAAGATTTCATCCTTCGCGAAAAAATCACGCACTTCGATCACGAGCGCATTCCCGAACGCGTCGTCCACGCGCGGGGTGCTGCGGCGCACGGGTACTTCGAAGTCTACGAATCGATGGCGCCCGTCACGCGCGCCGGATTCTTGCAAGACCCGGGCGTTCGGACGCCCGTCTTTGCACGATTCTCAACCGTCGGAGGATCGCGCGGTTCGGCGGATACGCCGCGCGACGTGCGTGGCTTCGCCGTCAAATTCTACACGCCCGAAGGCAACTACGATCTCGTCGGCAACAACATGCCGGTCTTCTTCATCCAAGACGCGATCAAATTTCCCGATTTCGTTCACGCGCTCAAACCGGAACCGCACAACGAGATTCCGCAAGCTTCCTCGGCGCACGATACGCTGTGGGATTTCGTCTCGCTGACCCTCGAGTCGAGCCACATGATGATGTGGTTGATGTCGGATCGGTCGCTGCCGCGGTCGCTCGCGATGATGGAAGGTTTCGGCGTCCACACGTTTCGCTTCATCAACGCTCGCGATGAATCGCGGTACGTGAAGTTCCATTGGAAGCCGCTGCTCGGCGCGCATTCGCTCGTCTGGGACGAATCGCAAAAGATCATGGGCAAAGATGCGGACTTCCACCGGCGCGATCTCTACGAATCGATCAAGAACGGAAACTTCCCAACCTGGGAACTCGGCGTGCAGATGTTCGGCGATGCCGAAGCGGACGCGTTCGATTTCGACATCCTGGATTCGACGAAGCTCATCCCCGAAGAACTCGTGCCGGTGCAACGCATCGGCAAGATGGTGCTCGATCGTAATCCCGACAGTTACTTCGCCGAAACCGAACAGGTCGCATTCTGTACGACGCACCTCGTGCCGGGCATCGGGTTCACGAACGATCCGTTGCTGCAGGGCCGGAATTTCTCGTATCTCGATACGCAGATCACACGGCTCGGCGGTCCGAACTTTCATGAAATTCCGATCAATCGGCCGGTCTGCCCCTTCAGCAACGGACAGCGCGACGGCGCGCACCGCATGACGATCGACGTCGGCGATGCGTCCTACGGGCAAAATTCTCTCGACGACGATTTCCCCAAAGAGCTGCCGGTCGCCGAAGGCGGCTTTGCAACCTATCCGGAGCGCGTCGACGGCTACACGCGGCGCGTTCGCTCCGCGTCGTTCGCGGACCATTTCTCGCAAGCGACGCTGTTTTGGAAGAGCATGTCGCCGGTGGAACGCGAACACATCGTCTCGGCGTTCTCGTTCGAACTCGCGAAAGTCAATCGGCCCGAGATCCGCGAGCGCGTCATCACGCGGATGCTCGCGAACATCGACCACGAGCTGGCGACGCTCGTCGCGGGCAACATCGGACTCACGGTACCCGAGCCCGCTTCGACGAACGGAACGGCGCCGCACGCACCCAAGAAGTTGGACTTCAAGGGCCTCGAAGCCGCACCGAGCTTGAGTCTGCTGTATCCCGCGACCGGTGTGACGGGTAATCTCAGCACGCGGAAAGTTGCGATCTTGGCTGCGGACGGTGCGGATTCGCACGAGATCGAAAAGCTCAAGGGTGAGCTCGTCGCACATGGAGCGCAAGGCCTCGTGCTCGGTGCACGGCTCGGCACGCTCGCGGGCACGGGCGCCCCGATCGCCGTCGATCATACGCTCGCGACGATGCCGTCGGTCCTGTTCGACGCGGTGTTCGTGCCGAACGGTGCGTCGCAGGGCTTGCTCCACTCGGGCGACGCGATCCACTTCGTTGCGGAGACCTACAAGCACGCAAAGGCCATTTGCGTGACGGGCGACGGCACGGAGATCCTCACCGCTGCGCTTGCGGGGCGAGGCGATCAAACTGCGGAAGGCGTCGTTGTCGGCGACACGCTGGATAACGCGCTCGATGCGTTCATCGAGGCGATCGGCATGCATCGTGCATGGAGTCGGCCTGCAATGTTCGGCGTTACCGCATAACCGGCAAGCGTACAACGCTCCCGATGCGGCGCCCTAGGCACGCGTTGGGAGCCACGCCTCGCCCGTCGCCGAACGACTCGGCGCTCAGTTCGACGCGGCGTTCGGTTGGAGCAGCACGTCGTTCGCATGCGACGCATCGGTGCTTCTGACAGCAAAGCGTGATTCAAGCGCGATAAAATTGTCTGGACGAATAGGTATAACCGAAGTTATACTAAGTGCATGAAGACTGCGGTTTCTCTTCCGAACGATCTTTTCGAGGCGGCCGAAAATCTTGCTGATGAACTCGGTGTGACGCGTAGCGAACTCTATGCCCGTGCGCTCGAAGAGTACGTCAAGGACCGGCGGAGAGCCGAAGTCGAAAAACGGCTCAAGGCATTTTACGGCGAGAATGGCCCCTCGGATCCCGACGTTACTTCTTATTCCCGCACGATTCTCAAGCGTGCGGAGTGGTAAAACGCGGAGATCTCTGTTGGGCGAGTTTGCAGAGTCCGCGCGGGTCGGCACCCGGTCACGATCGCCCCGTCGTGGTCGTGCAGTCCGATCTTCTGAACGAGACCGCAATCGGCACGTTTCTGTGCGCGATCATCACATCGAATCTTCGTCTCCTGCAGTCCGAGGGAAACGTCGCGCTTCGCAAGACTGAATCGCGGCTCACGAAAGACTTGGTGGTCAATGTGACGCAGCTTTTGGCGATCGACCGCGCCGATCTCGTCGAGTGCGTCACATCTCTCTCTGCAAAGACGATGCGACAGATCGACGTCGGGATCCGGTTCTCGCTCGATCTGTAAGGACGATCAGCGCGCCCTTGACCGAGCCTAGTGCGTTCGGGCCAGCAACACCCCGGACTTGATCGGCGGCCGTTCAGTCGTCAACAAGCGATAATCCGTCTGCGAGCGCGCCAACGAAGCGGCGCGCGATCGAACCATCGCCGTCGAGCTTCGGATTGAAGATCGTGACGTGCAGCCCGACGGCCCGCCCCGAGGCGAGCGCGGTGCGGAGAATGGCGGCCAGGTCGTCCCAACCGAGCCCACCCGGAATGCGGTAGTCGACCGCGGGCATGATCGCATCATCGAGCACGTCCGCGTCGAGATGGATCCAAAAGCCGTCGAGTTCGGGTGCCGCGAGACGCCGTAGTGCACGCGACGTACACGCCACCGGCCCGTCGCGGCGCACGACGGAGAGATCGATTACCTCGATCGAGGTGTCCTCGATTCGCCGGCTTCCGTGTTCCTGCGCATCCTCCGCGTCGCGGCGACCCAGCACGGCGACGTGTTGATCGTGGACGAGCGGACGCCGACCTTCGAGATCGGTCACGATGTCCGGACCTCTGCCGGTCGCGAACGCAAGCTCCATCGACGCCGCCTCGCCGCTTGAATCGGCTTCCGGCTGGTAGAAATCGGCGTGACCGTCGAGGAAGAGGAGCCCGTAACGCCCGCGACGTTTTAGTGCGAGCAGATTGCCGAGCAGAATCGAACAGTCGCCACCGAGCACGACCGGAAACTCACCGCGATCGATGACGGTGCCGACGGCGGGTCGATCTTTGGATCGTAAGGCGGTGGCACGATGTTTCCGGCGTGCCGCGCATCGAGCCGCTCCGCCAGACCCGCGGCGAGCAGAGCTCGAGGTAGTGTCTCGACGCCCTTGGGAAATAAGCCGAGAATCGAGGGCGCTTCGAGAATCGCGAAGGGCGCTCGCAAGCGCAACATCATGATCGGCCTTCGCGAAGCCGCGCGCGCTCTTCCACGTCGTCGATCGTGCGAGGCGCGTCGTCTTTGAGTAAACGCGAGAGACTTCGATCGGAGAGAAGTTTCCCGCCGGTTTGGCAGCGAGCGCAATAATTCGTTTCATTGTCGGCGTAGCGGATGCGCTGCACGGGCGCGCCACAACGCGGACACGACTCGCCGAATTTTCCGTGCACGGCCATCTCTTTGCGAAACGCCGTGACCTTGCGTGGAAATCCGTCGCGCGCTTCTTCGTGTAAGCGATCGATCCAAACCTGAAGTGTGGCCCGTGTTGCCACGTAGAGACGCCCCCACTGCTCGTCCGTCAGCTTGTGCGTCGACGCGAGCGGCGAGAGCATGGCGGCGTGCAAGATTTCATCCGAGTAGGCGTTGCCGATGCCGCTGAGCGCATGCGGATCGGTGAGGGCGCGTTTGAGCGTGTGGTTTTCGCGTGAGAGTGCGTCGCGGAACGTCTCGAGATCGGCGGTGAAGACGTCGATGCCGCCGGGGTCCATGGCGAGCATGGCCGCTTCTCCCGCGACCACATGCAGCGACGCACGACGCTTCGTACCGGCCTCGGTGAGCACGAGCGTGCCGGCGGAAAAATCGAACGCGGCAAGATCGCTGCGGCCCCCGAGGGCAGCCTCCGGCGCTTTCCAGTGGAGGCGCCCCGCAATCATGAGGTGCACGACGAGCCACAGGTCGTCATCGAGGCCGATGCCGATCCGTTTACCGAGCCGTCGCACCTCGCGCACGACACGTCCCGCGACGTGCGCGATCGGCGGCTCGGACGTTCGTAACACGAAACCGCCGCGGCGCAGACGGACACCGTCGAGCTTTTCGCCGACGATGCGTTCGCGTAGCGCCGCACGATATGCTTCGACGTCGGGAAGCTCCGGCACGCTACGGCTCGGGGCCCGGTGCTGCGACCCGCGCACGTTCGGCTTTGCAGCGCTCCTCGTCGATCGGCATCGGCCCAACGTTCTGCATTTCGCACGGGGCTTCCGGGTCAGGGAGCCGGCGCTGCCGTTAGCGTGCGTCTCGCTTTTTTGCAAGAAACGCGCGGGTCGGCTCGTCTTGGGCGAGCGCGATCGCGCGATCGTAGTCGACGCGATTGCCGGTCAGATGCGCGCGCAGGGCCCAGTAGGGTTGATACACGACGACCCACTTTGCATCCAGGGATTCCAGCTGCGCCAAAGCCGCAGGTGCGCCGAAGACGCGAGCATGGACGGCGGCACGCGAAACCAAGGCGCCGAGCGCACCGAAGGCGGCGAGCTCGTCGTAGAGGCGCAACACTTCGAGCCAATCGACGGGCGTGCCGTGACGTCGCGCGACGTGCTGTGCCTGGATTGTGGCTTCGATCGCGAATCGCTCCGGTCGATCCGATCGTGAGCGGAGGAGTGCGTCTTCGGCCTCTCCGAGCATCGTACGAGTCCAACTCTGCGGATTTTGTTCATCGAGGGGAACGTACACGCCGCCGACGCGGCGCGACGAACGTCGAGCTTCGACGAATAACACGAGTGCGAGCAAAGCTTGCGCCTCGCGTTCTTGCGGCAACAGCTTCGCGACGACACGCGCGAGCCACACCGTTTCGCGATTGAGGTCGCTACCGCCATCGGCACTTCCCTCTTCCCACGATAGGCCGAAGGCCGCGTAGATCGCGTCGAGCACGACGCGAACCCGTTCGTGCAGACGCGAGATTTCCGGTACTTCGAAGGCGATCCCGGCATCGCGAATCTTCATCGTCGCGCGAACGAACCGCTGACGCATGGCCGCCGGCGAAACGCAAAACGCCGATGCGATACGCCCGGCGTCGATGCCGAGGACCGTTCGCAGAATCAACGGCGTTCGAATCGCCGGATCGATGGCGGGATGCGCGCATGCAAAAAGCATCTCGAGGCGCTCGTCCGGGAACGCGCTTCCGCGCCACGCGTACTCGTTCGCGGTGTGGGCCGCGTTTTCCAGGAGCGGTAGCGTCCGTTCGTGGATGGCGCGATGGCGAGCCTGATCGATGAGCCGGCGCGACGCCGACCGCATCAGCCACGCTTCGGGACGGTCCGGTACGCCGTCGTTCGGCCAACACTCGAGTGCCGCGGCGAACGCATCGGAGAGCGCGTCTTCCGCAGCCGTGATGTCGCGTGCGCGTCGCGCGAGAAACGCGAGAAGACGCCCGTACGCATTCCGCGCGGCTTCTTCGGCCGCGCGGTGTGCCGTTTCGTTCAGGCGGCTGCCTCGATGATCAGAACTGGCCGAACCTCCACCGCACCGCCGGAGGCTGCGGGCGAGCGGCTCGCCCACGCGATCGCGTCGTCGATCGACGGCACGTCCAAGAGCAGATACCCGCCGAGCTGCTCTTTCGTATCCGCGTACGGACCATCGTGGACGACCATCCCATGCTCGCCGACGCGCACCACCGTTGCCGTTGCCGGCTCGCGAAGCGCCGATCCGGCCGCGAGGACGCCGGCGGCTTGGACAGCCTCGCCATACGCCTGCCACTGCCGGAAATATCGTTCGGCTCCCTCGCCCGAACGCTGTTCGAAGTCACTCGCACTTTCGTACAGGGCGAGCATGAACGTGCCGCGGCGCTCCGCTCGTGGAACCTCCGTCTCGGTCAGCGCGAGGATCGGCCGAATCTCGACCGCGCCTTCGCGCGAGGCCGGGCACCGCTCGGCCCAGTGGAGGGCGGCGTCCAGCGACGGTACGTCGATGACGCAAAAACCGCCGAGTTGCTCCTTCGTGTCCGCATACGGCCCGTCGTGAACGACCCGTTTGTCCGTCGCCGTGCGCACCGTAACGGCGCGCTCGGCATCGTGCAACGGCGCTCCGGCTCGCATCACCCCGGCTTCACCGAGGTCTCTGAAGTACGCTTGCCACGGCTGCCAAAACGCCTCGTCGTTGCGAGCGCGCGCGGCGAACGCTGCGTCGTCTTCGTAGAATGCAATGAGGTATTCCATGTCTCGATCTCCATCATCCAGCGCGACTTCCGCGCCACCCTCATGACGTACGAGCCATCGTGGATTCGACATCGATCTTCAAGTTACCGATTCGAGCGGCGCACACGCGTCGTCGCGCGGCCGTTACGGCTCACACGTCGCCCGCGACGTAGTAGCCGGCCCAGTAGTACGGGTGCCCGAACGGTGGCTCGTCCATGGCGTCGATCTCTGACTCATACAGTGCGGCGCTTTCAGGAAGGTACGTGTGCATCCACGTCTTGACGTCAGTCTTTGTCATCACGCTCAGGCGGCGCTCCGCCTCGTTCAACGCATGAACGACCGAGCCGGTCTCGCCATGCAACAGGCGATAGAAATCGGCCAACAGGATTGCCGAAGCAAGCTTATTGACTTGCCACAAGGCACCGATCGCGTACTTCACGCCGGCTGCGAGCAACGCGAGCGGCAAGCCGATGTATTCTGCCGAGACGAGCGTTCGGCCGACGCCGCTTTCGCACGCGCCCATAACGACCGATCGGTACCCGCGCAGGTCGAGGTCAGCGAAGAAGCGGTCGAAGGCGACAGGCTCGTCTTTCGTGACGAAGAGACAACTCTTACGCGGATCGTCGCCGTTGAAGGCGCCGTGGCAGGCAAACAGGATATCGGTGGACGGCCGCTCCGCGAGCGTGGCGCGGAATTTATCCCACGAGCCGTCCGCGACGACGGCTACCGCCGCTTCGCCCGTGGGCGCGATCGCGCGCAGCGTGCCCGAGAACAGCGGCGTACGAGCGGCATCGTGAAGGACCATCAGGCTTCCAGCAGCCGGTGCGGCGTCCGGCTCATGAATCTGCAGCCAGAGACTCAGCGACGGCGCATAGCTGACGTCGCATACATCGATCAGCCGCCGGTCGCCGACCCGCAGCGCCTGAAATGGCATTTCGTTCATGTGATACCGGGGGAAGATCTTGAGGTGCTTACCCGCGATGACGGGCAAGAACATCTCGAAGAGCCCTTCGAACGTCGTCTGGTAAAAACTTATCAGCCCGTCGAGCGCTCGAATCATGGCCTTGGCCGGCCGAGCTTTTCCCTTTGTTAGAGCTACCTCGGCGCGGTATGCATCGTGAGCGGCCTTCCACTGCTGCTCCGTCATGTCGACGAATGCCGATGCGGGCATGGTACCCGTCGATGCGTCGATGAGCAGCACGTGGGTGCGGGACACGCCGACGTTAAAAACGAGAAAGACGGTCGACGCAATGCGTAACGCCGCAACGCGCTCGGCCACTGCGCCGCTTTGTTGTGCGTCTGCAATGCTTCCGGCGAGTGCGTTACGCGTCCGCGTGTAGTAGAGCCGTTCGTCACGGTGCGCGACGACGTTGTGTAGATAGCGTTCGAACGCGGCGGAATCATCGACCGAGTCGTCGCGCGTTGCAAGGTCGGCATGGAAGACGGCGCGCGCTTCCCGGTACCGCTGGTAGCTCGGCGCGTCGAGCGTGCCGGCCGCGCGGCTCTCCGCGACGACGTCCGTCGCGTAACGCGGACCGAAGGCCTCGATCGCGGCGAGTACGTCTTTGGGACCGGCGGGCAATGCGACCTGGATCGCATTGTCGGCATACGAGCGAAACATCTGCTGCTGCACGGCTCGTCCGATGGGCAGCACGTTTCTCGCGACCTGACGCTCGAAAAGCTCACGCCCACTCGAATACGCCTCGAGCGCATCGCTCCAGCCAGGCGGCACGTGCGCCGGATCGATGGGCGGAAGGTTCCGGGCGCGTGCGTCTCCGAGTTCGCTGAGCGCGAGCGCTTGATAAAACCGCAATTTCGGATGATTGTCCCACGTGAAGGCAAGACGAAATTCGAGATCGGCATTCTCGTACTCACCGCCCTGCTGCAGCGCGTGACCGAGCAAACGGTGTAAATGCCCGACCTCGGCGTCAAGACCGACGGCACGCGCGTCCGCAATCGCGCGTTCGTAGGCCGCTCGCGCCGCTCGAAAGTCTCCGGAGCCGCCATGAACGAGACCGAGCACCCGCAAGGCCACCACACGGCAATACACGTCAGCGGGTTCGCCGCAGCGGTCGACGACGCGTTCGAGAGCGGCGGTTTCGACGTCGGCGACCATCGGCTTTAGGTCGGGAAAAGCGCCACGTAGATCCCGCCACGCTTTGTCGAAATAGAGATTTTCAGAGAGCGGGTTGACGGCATCGGACGGCGCGGCAGAATACCACTGACGATAATACTGATACGTCGCGCGCATGCGCGCACGCAGATCGTCGACGATGGCCGAGACGTCGCTCCCGACCCCGTCTACTGGAACTAGCGTCTTATACGCATTCTCGAGTGAATCGAGCGACAAGTCTTCGGCGAAGTGCGTTTGCGAGTCCGAGAAGAGGACGCAGGCCGCGACGAAGGTGAGCGAACGCTCTTGCGCCATCGCCGCTTGGAAAATGTACGACAAGAAGTACCCGGGTAACCGATGCCAGCGGACCCAGCCGTCGAGTTCGTCCACCATGCGCTGCTGCGCATCGTCCGTCATGCAGATAGACGTCATCGTGGCGACGAACTCCGGCATCCGCGCTTCGATTGCGGCTTGGTCGAACTTGAGCAAATTGAGTTCGCTCAACAGCGCTCGAAACGCCGGCTCTTGCACGGAATCAAGCCGGTCGCCCGTCGGTTTTGCGAGCATCGGGGTCACTCGAGCACGTAGCTGCGCGGTTTGAATATCCGCCATTGCGCTTTGAGCGTCGTCCCGAGTATGCTGCGATCTCGCAAGTCGCCGCTCATCGTTGCATCGACGGTGACCTGGATGCCCTTCGGAGCACGCACGATCACGCGCGGCGAGAAGCCGGTTCGGATCGCTTCGTCGTAAACGTACCACGTCGTCGGGTTGGTCATGCGGGCCGAACTCCTGACCTTCGGATCCTCCGTCGTCCACTTGAACGGCAGGCTCAATTTCAGCCCCAAACATTTCGTCGCGGGAGCGAGCGCCGCTGCCGGCGTGGCTAGCATCAAAAATCGTAGCCCTTCAGCAATGTCCAGACTCGCTTCGCCGCTTGCGATCGTATGCGCATCGAAGTCGGTCGTCGGAAAGAGATCGAACGCGACAACATCGTCGGCGATCGCGCCACCGGCGGAAAACGTGAGTTCCAGACTTAAGCGCACCAGCTTCTGACCGTCGCCGACGAGTGTCGTGATCGGAATCTCGGCGGAGTAGAAATTGTATCGATCCGCATTGCCGGGCACTTCGAAATTACCGTCGCTCTTGCGCCGCACGTATGCGATCAGTTCGGTCCAATCCAAGGCTTGCGGAAGCACAATCGTCGAGGCGGCGAACATCCTCGCGGCCTGTTCGGGATCGGCTGCGATCGCTTCGTCGTCGCTCAGAACGCCGGATATTTCATCCTCGGCATCCCACTGCGGATTGGGCGCAAGCACCAGGGTGTCGGACGGATCGGTCATCGAATGCCCCCGCTAGCCAGTCGTTTTATGTTGCTAGTGGGACGGCATTGTGACACGCGCCCATGCGTCGTCCCTAATTCTTATTAACCTTTGTTAACGGTTAACCAAAGCCTTAGCAGCATATGACGCCGCAGGCGACGAATCCACCTTCGAACGATGCGACCGCGTCACGATATGTAGCTGAAGGCGTTGCGGATATCGTCGCGCGTGCCGACGGTATGCGAGCCGTGGGCGGCAAGGTATTTATGATCGCGACGTCTTTGGTAAGCCGCACCACCCGCTCTCGCTCATCGGTGATGCGACTGTCGACACGATTGAGACTCCGCCTAAAGGGTTAGCAGACGCTGGAAGAACGTACGGTAACGCTGCAGCGCGACGCGCATCTCTTCCGTCGACGACGCTTCGTTGCCGCCGCTCCAGCTTTGTTCGAGCGTCTGGCGCTGGCGGGTGAAGCCGTCGGTAAGTTGCGTCACCACGTCGTTCACCAGAGCCTCCGCATGCTGCACGGCCTCGCGCGGTTCATCGACGAAGCCGACTTGAATCTGCTGCCACCGCGTCTGGAATTTCGTAAGCTCATCGGTGGGTAACAGGGCGTCTGCATCCCCGTTCGCACGTGCACCCGACGTCGAACGATCTTCCGGCGTAGCTACGGTCGCGTCACGCTTCGGCGAGGTTTCGATATCGTCGGTGGGTCGACGCCTCGATTCGACTGCGCCCGATGCCTGCGCAACGCTCTCCTCGCGAGCCGTCGAATCGTACGCGGGATCGGCGACGCCCACATCGCGGCCCGGCCGGCGTGGATCCTCGGCTTCTTTGGCGCGCGTCGTTCCGGTCATCGCGTCACGCGCTTTCTCAACGAGGTTACGGTCGTCACGCGGGCGAGTCGACTCGACGTTCGCGGCTTGCGCCTCCAATGGGGTCGGCTCGAGATCTTTGCGTTCCATGGTGTCTCCAGTCTTCAAGAAGCAAATCGGGCGTTAGCATCGGCTCTATCGACGCCGAGCAAATGTTCGAAGAGCGCGCGGTAGTGCACGATCGCTTGACGTATCTCTTCGGTCGACGCGACGGAACTTTCGTTTTTCACGGAGATCTCGTGCGCGGCACGATAGTGCAGCACCTCATCGGCGTGATCGACTGACAAGTCCCGAGCCCGAGACTCGAAGTCTTGCATCGGATATCCGCGGTCTTGCATCACGTTGAGAACGAGGCGATCGGCGTCGGCGATCGCGGAATTCGGGTCGTCGACGAAACGGGCTTGCACGAGCTGCCATTCCTTGACGTATCGATCCCGTGCTCCGGGCGTCAATTCGCGAAGGTTGAAACTCTCCACCCGTTTCTGGCGCGTCGCGAGTTCCGTTTCAGTTTGTTTGCGCCCGGTTTGAGCGACGAGGTGATCGTATTCGGGGCCAAAACGATCCCTTAAACGCGTGGAACGCTGCCGTGCGATTGCGACGACGGCAAGGACGAGAACGATCGCAACCACCGCTGCGATGATCCAGACCATGGACGGCGAGGCCGAACTTACTTGAGCTAGCATCGTGTTCTCCCAAAGCTACGGGCGTGCACCTGGCCTTTACCCGAGATGCGGACCGCAAAGCAATGCCGAGGTACGACGTCGATGCCTGCTTCACCGTAATCGCGTCGAGGCGGCAGCCCGTTGCGCTTCAAAGGCCTGTAGCGATGCACGTCATGCGTCGTCGCTCGACTGCGCGTTCGTCATGTGGAGGATCTCACGCTCGACGCCGATGCCACCGCTCTCGTGATAGCGCGTGGCGGGCCCGTGATGCGTCTCGGGATCGAAGCGGCAGACGGTGCCCGCCGAGATACTGTCAAGCGTTTGGCGGCGCGTATCTTCAGAGTGCATTCTCATCGAAGTGCAGCGGCCCGAGCGCACGCGCCTGTCGTAAGCGACTGATCGCCGTGAGTAGGCTCGCTACTTGTCGCGAAGCGGTGGTGACGCGGAACGTCCCGAGCGACCATTCGCGGGCAGGTGGGGCGTCGAGCCGACGACCCGAGTATCCCACGACGGTGAGATCGCGACCGGCCTGCTACGCGTTGCCGATCGCTACGGCGATTCGCCGGCGAATGCGTGCTAATTGTTCCGACGAGACTCTCGAAGCGGTAACGCGGACACGCGCGAGGGAAACCGAAGCGACATGATGCGCGAGTGCCCAACTTACTGCGACGGCACCATTCTCATCGGTCGGATCAAGTCGTTCGGATAAGCCCGCGTAAGCAAGGCGCTCGTCTTGCGTGAGTGGCACGACGATCGTATTGGGATAGCCGTCCGGAAAGAGTTCGTGGTCTTCCACGACGACCGCGGGGCGGACCTTTGTCGGCTCGTTCGGCAACGCACCGCTACGCCAATCGACCAGCACAGTCGAACCGCCGAGCGGGCGACTCATGGAATCTCTGATTGTGCCACGCCATACGTATCGATTTCGGCTTTCGCGCGCGTGTTTTCCGAGAAATAGCTTACGACACGATCACCGTCTGCGCGAATACTCTCGCGACGGAGACGCGCGACTTCGGCCTCCGCAAGAGCGCGCACCAAACCGCTGAGGCCAAGGCCCCGTGCTCTCGCGGCGCGTTCCAGCACATCCCGATCGACTTGTTCGAGACGAATCGTCAGCGTATCGGCCATCGTTCTAAACGGAACACGCGTAGGTGACACAGGCAAGTGGGACGATCATCGCGAGCATATCTTGGCTCGCGCAGAATCCACGTCTCGCGACGCGCACGACACGTCGGCAACGATCGCTCGGCACCGCATTACCGGCCGTGTGGTTATTTCTCATCGGCCTCGCCGTAACGCTCCCGATTCTTTTTCATGAGGGCGCACAATGCATGGCGCTGCATCGGAAGTTCAACTGTCGAGGACGAGATCGCCATCCGGAACGCTACAGCAGAGCAGCGCTTGGTTCGGCTCGGGCCGATCGGGCGGCGACGTGAGATACGTGACGCGTCCGTTGAGAACGCGCGTTTGGCAGAGGTGGCACACGCCGGCACGGCATGACCAGGCCACCGGCACGCCGACACCTTCGGCAAAATCAAGGAGCGTTGGGAAGCGCGAACCGTTCCACGCGAGCGTGATGTTCGAACGTGCAAACGTCACGAGCGCTTCGCCAGCGGCGCCCCCGGCCAGCGGAGCGCCGCTCCGAAACGACTCGATATGGATGTCGGACGTGGGGATGCCGGCCGCAGCGAGCCCTGCGACGATCTCCTCTTGGAATGCGGTCGGTCCGCATACGAACCAGTGCGCGCCGGTTGGAACGTCGAGCGCCGCGAGCACTGCCGGCGTGATGCGGCCCGGCGAAAACGCGGCCATTGGCCGGTCGGGCGGCGGTTGACTGAGATGAACCGCGATGCGCAGCCGCGGATCGGTATCGCGCAACGACGCGAGGCGCGGCGCGAACGGAAGCTCGCGCTCGCTGCGCGCGCCGTACACGAAGACGACGTCGCGCGCGAGCGGGCCGTCTGCGGCGAGTAGCGCTTCGAGCATCGCCATTGCGGGCGTAATACCGATCCCGACGGTCACGAAAACAACGGGCGCACCGGGCGGCACCGCGCGTAGTGTGAAATTACCACGTGGCGCAGCGATCTCGATTTCGTCTCCGACGCGCAGCATATCGTGCACGATCGCGCTCGCGAGCCCGGCCGGATGCGCCAAGTTCGATGACCTCGCGCGTCGAACGGTAATTCGCCACCCATCATCCTTTGGGCGATCGGATAGCGTCCACGGTCGCAACAATGCGCGCTGTTCCTGCGAAGCCGGCAGTCGAACGCTGACGAATTGTCCGGGTTCGAACGGCACGAGCGCAGCATCGCCCGTTGGCCCGAAGCGAATCGACATATCGAGCTCGCTCTCGCCGTGCTTCTCGGTGACGCGAAACGTGCGCCAACCTTCCCACGCGAGCGTCGTCGGGCGTCGCCCTGCGGCGTCGGTAGTGCGGCCTACGAGCAAATCTTCGAATGCCGTGCGCCAGCCCGCCGGAAGCGCGGGCACGTCGAGCACTTGCGCGAGCTGCTCTGCGGGTCGATCTGAGCTATAGAGAAGCTTGTCGACCGCGACGACCGAGATCGCGTGGCGACCTCGCTTCAGCAGCACGATCGCGTCGCCGGCGGCGAGATCGCCCTCCGCGATGACGCGCAAGTAAAAACCGGGGCGGCCGCGTTCGACGAACAACCGCGGCAAATCGCGAACACCCAGATGTGCGCCGAGCCGGAAACACGTCACTCGCGGTTGAGTCACCTCGAGAACGGCGGTACCGATTCGAAAGCGGTCACCGACACACGCGATATCATCGGTGAGACCGTCGACGGTGAGGTTTTCACCGAACGCGCCGTACGGTAAATCGAGCAAGCCCGCGTGCTCGCGCCAGTAAGCGTAATTCGATGCGTCGTACGCGAGCACGGCGCGTTGTTCGCCGCCGTGCGCTCCGAGGTCGCCTTGCGCATCGCCCTCGAGGTTGAGCCGACGCACGATCGTGCGTCCCGCGATCGGCCGTTTGTCGATGCCGGAGGCGATCAGGCCGCCGGGAAAATCGCGGAAGCGCGGCATTCCGACGTTCACGCTAACGACCGACCCGACGACGCGTCCGCCCACGGGTACGCCGAGTTCTGCCGAGTTCTACGGAGAGGTGCTCTGGAGAAACGTCCTCATCGACTCGGCGATCTCTTCGACGTGCGTTTCGAGTGCGAAGTGTCCAGTATCGAGCAACTCGACGGTCGCATGTGGTACATCTCGCTTAAACGCTTGGGCACCAGCGGGCACGAAGAACGCATCGTGGCTGCCCCAGATTGCCAAGAGTGGGGGCTGCGCGGTTCTCAGATAGTGCTGAAAGGCGGGATAACGTTTTACGTTGTTCGCGTAGTCTGCGAACAAATCCAGTTGGATGTCGGCGTTGCCAGGGCGCGCGAGGAGAGCCGCATCGAGCGTGTAGCTCTCCGGCGCGATGCGTTCCGGCTGCGGAACGCCATCGATGTATTGCGAGCGAATTGCGTCCGCGGTGAACGCGGCGCGTAGGGCCTCTCGATTTTCCATCGAGGGTGCTCTCCAATACTGTTGGATCGGTGCCCATGCAGCGCCCAACCCATCCTCGTAGGCGTTGCCGTTTTGCGAGACGATCGCACGTACGCGTTCCGGATGGCTCGCGGCCAACTGAAAGCCCACTGGGGCACCGTAATCGAAAAGATAGAGTGCATAACGTTTGAGGCTCAACGCCTCGATGAAAGCGAGCGTTGTGTTCGTGAGTGCATCGAAGGTGTACGCGTAGTGGCGTTCGGCCGGCACGTTCGTGAAACCGAAGCCAGGGAAGTCGGGAGCGATCACGCGATATCGGTCGGCGAGGCGCGGCATCAGCTCGCGGTACTGAAACGACGAGGCGGGAAAGCCATGAAGGAGTAGAACGACCGGCGCATCGCGCAAACCGGCCTCGCGATAAAACATCGTCAGCCCGTCGACATCGATCGTTTTGATCAGCACGCTGCGCCTCTGCATCCCCTGTTGAGCATAGTGTTCCTTCCTTCGAGTGATCTGTGGAATGTCGAGAATTTTGCGGGACGTGCGGTTGCGTGCCGACGCTGCCCTCGACGGTCATGATCGCTACTTTGTCGCGTAGCTTTTGCGTACTCGTCGTCCGCGTTCGCGCGACGTGGCCATCCTTGAAACTCTTGGTTGGCACGCTAGCCTCTTTCACGCTTGTAGCCGATGAAGCGTAACACTTCGGTCGCCTCCACCGTGTGGCGTTGCTTACACACGAACACCTGGATGTAACGAATCTTACGGGTACTGATTGCGGCTTTCATTACTCGAAGAGGATTGTCAGGACCGCGGCATCGTCGGAATACTCAGGTTTGTCGTGCAGCAAATGTTCCACAATGAATCGCGCGGGCTTTTGCGCTTTCGTATCGACCGCGTCGCATGCAGCCGATGGCAATCGTGTTTCGTCGTCTCCAGCGTTGTGTTCGTATACGCGAAATGCGAACATGGCGAAGCCTTGACTTTGTAAATGATATCGCTTTATGATATCGGCATGGGTGACCTTCTCATTCGAAATGTTTCAACGGGAACGCTCGCTGCACTCAAGGACCTCGCGCGCGAAAATGAGCGATCCGTCCAGGCGGAAGCGCTCGAGCTCATCGAACGCGCGGTCGCGGCAACGGCTGGAAACCTTCTACTCAAATGGGCGAAGACGGTGCGGCGTTCGAATATCGATCTCGAGACCGCCGCGAAATTGTTGCGCGAGAGTCGTGACGAACGTTGATCGTCGTCCTCGACGCAACCGCGATCATCGCTCTGCTCGACCGAACGACCGCCGTCGATGACTACGTCCGAGCAGCGCATCGTGTGATCGCTCCCGATCTCGCCGTTGCAGAAGTGCTCAACGTGCGATGGAAATTATGGCGTGCGAAGCTCGAAGCGCCAGCACTCGAAGACGTGTTTGCCGTGTTCGACCGCATCTCACTCGTCGCAAGTCTCACCCTGGCGGGTCAAGCCGTCGACCTCGCCGAGCGACTCGATCATCCCGTGTACGATTGCCTCTATGCCGCGGCTGCCTTACACGAAGGTGCACAACTGGTGACGGCGGATCGTCACCTCGCTCGGAAGTTAAAATCTTCGACATCGATCGATGTTCGGACGTTTTAACGGTTGTCTATCGTGCCTTCGCGAACGACGAAACTCTACGAAGAGCATAGATGCGGAGATCTGCAATGTATCACACGATCGTCAAGCTGATCGCTCGCAAAAATTTCGAGAAAGTTAACTCGAAGAAGTACGACTCGCTGCTCGCCAGCTGCAGTCCCGATATCCGCCATTCTTTTGGAGGCTCGCACGCTCTTGGCGGCGTTCGCCACGACAGAGAGGCCTTACGGCGCTGGTTCGAGCGGCTCGGTCGAATTATGCCGACGTTAAAACTTGTCGTTCGTGACGTATGGGTGAAGGGCTGGCCCGGAAAGACGACCGTCATCATCCGCTGGGACGGGACGGCTACTCTCGCGGACAAGGCGCCCTACCACAATCATGGCGTGCATATCATCAAGATGCGGTGGGGAAAAGTCACCGACATCGATGCCAATGAAGATTCGCAAGCTGTCACCGAAGGTTTACTCGTGCAATCGAAAAACGGCATTCCCGAGGCGATTGCTGCGCAAATCCTTAGTTGAACGCCAGGGTTCGTTCTGCGCTAAGCGCTTACGACGAGCGGGAGCCCCGAACGGACGAAACGTCGCCGCCGCGCGCGCGAGATCGAGCGACGCGGCCGCTACGGGCGTGAACGGAGTGCTCGTTGTCGTGCTGTCGCCGCCACCGCCGCACGAAGCGAAACCGAGCATCGCGACGCAACCGACGAACGCGTGGAAGGCATCTCGACCGAACATCGTGGTACCTCCAAGCTCGACTTGCGTCGTAGGGCGGGGTTCGTTCGCCGCCGACAACTTCGATCGTCGTGACGCCGCGACCGAAAATCGCGTAGACGCCGACGCCGACCCACGTGGCGCGCGCGTCGAGAAGCGCGCTACGGTCCGATTGCGTCGACGCGGCGGTCGCTTGCGCTTCGACGGACTGCAACGTCGCGCGCCATGCGTCGTCGGCTGACTTCGAATTCGTGCCGTAAAGAATCTCGCGGTCGACGCCGATGCCGCCGCTCTCGAGGTAGCGCGTGGCGGGTCCGTGGTTCGTCTCGGGATCGAAACGACAAATGGTGCCCGCAGAGATGCTGTGAAACGTATGGCGTCGCGCATCTTCGAGTGCGTTCTCGTCGAAGTGAGCGAGCGGACGTGAAGCGCGCGCCGCGATCGATTGATCGTAGCGAGAACACCCGCTTCTTGCGGCGAGGCGGGCGTAACGCGGAACGTCCCGAGCGACGTGGCGCGCAAGCCCGCAAACGCGTGATTTGGAATCCGACGGTCGACGCTCGCGCCGTCAGCACCGGGCGGAAACACTTCGACGAAGTAGCCTGATGCCGGAAGTACGACCGATGGCACATTCGATGCCGGTGGGTCGAAGGTGCCGGGCGGCGGCACGATGGGAGCAACGGAAACGGTTGCGCGGAAGACGCCGTCTTCGTCGGTAACTGCGCGCACATCGTGCGCGGGAAGGACGGGCGGCGGCGTCGCTCCGCGTACTGGCTCAGGACCGACGATGACGACTGCTCCGGGCACGACGTGAAACTCCGTATTGTCACCATACATATCGCGCGGAATCTGATAGACTCGGCCGGTGACGGCCGTCGCGCGATCCGACGACGCAATCGACGCGGTGCAAGCGACTACGCAGACGACGGGTAACGCGATGAGAAGTCGCACGATCGCTCGGGTCCGCGCACGGATATCCATTACGTCAGGTTTCGGCAGACGTGGCCCCCAATCGGAATCGGAGAACTCCTCGCGCTCGACCTCGCGCATTGGGCCCGCGGCGTCGTAGCGGCGACGTCGATGGGCACGAGCGGCGCGGTTACTTAACGTGGAGCGCGGCAAACCGCCGCGCCCGCCAGTCGGCGCTCGTGCTCGATCAGCCAACGCTTTGCGCCAGAGCTTGCCGCCGTATCCGGTGAGATGACCGTCCGAGCCGATGACGCGATGACATGGGATCATGATGGCGATTTGATTTGCGCCGTTCGCGCGTGCCACGGCTCGCGCCGCGCTGGTCCGTCCCAGGGCAGCGGCAATTTGCCCGTACGATCGCGTCGTGCCGACCGGGATCGCCTGTAGCGCGTCCCATACCTTTCTTGTAAAGGGGGATCCCCGCAACGCCAGCGGTGTGGTGAACAGCGTCGATCGTCCGACAAAGTATGCGTTCAACTCTTCCGCGACCTGGTCGATAGATGGCGTCCGGCCGAACGCGATCGAAAAACCCGTCGAGGACCGGAGCTGAGTCAGTTCAGCCGGCAGCGCCTTGCGATCGAAGAACTCGAGAAGCACCGCATGCTCGTCTCCGACCGCCAGCATCGAGCCGATCGGAGTCTCGATCCAATCCGCGCGCAGCACTTCACGGCCTTGCAAGGTGGCTGGGGAGTCGCCGATCAGGCGAGCGACGGCGTCGCGAAAGCCGCTGCCGGACGCGAACCCGGCCTCGATCTGGGCGTCGATCACCGTGGTGCCGACGGCAAGACGGTCAAGCCCCCGTCCCATCCGCCGGAGGCGTGCGAGATCGAGAAACGTTATGCCCATTTGCCGCCGAAACGCGCGACGAACGGTCGACGGGTCGAGTGACATCGCGGTGAGGTCGTCGTCGGACCACGCTCGGTCGGGATCATCATTCAGTTGCGCGAGGAGCATGGAAACCAAGGGCTCGCGCTCGCGTACGTTTAGGAGTGGTCGACACCGCAAGCAGGGCCGAAAGCCGGCATCCTGACAGGCCCGTGCCGAGTCGAAGAACCGCGTGTTCCGGAACTTGGGTTTGCGCGCGGGACATGTCAGGCGGCAGAAAACGCCGGTTGTCGTGACTCCGACGAAGACGTGCCCGTCGTAGGCTGGGTCGCGCGCAAGAAGCGCGGAGTAAAGCGTGCCGGGATCGAGCAACGAATCGATCATATGCGTTTACTTAGCATGAACCGCTTTGGGGTTGCGCCTTGAAACGGGCGCGTATTTTGCAAGGTCATCGCCGTTCCGGGCGGGCACGCGAAATCCCTGAAGACTACACGATTCGAAGCTGGCGGCAGCGGCGCTACGACACCGTGTCGATCGCCAGCCACGGATCCTCGATCTGTAAGCGCGCAATCGTGCGCGGGAAAGCACCGGCGGGATGACCGGGTATCGTCGAGCAGCATTGCAGACCGAACGGCTTCTGAAGTGCAGAGAAGACGGTAAAAGACGACATCGTGAAAGTCACGCTCGAATATTTTCCTCGAGGACGCGACGCACTCGGTTCGTATTTCAGAGAACGCGTCGCAATGCGATCGTCGGGCACCGACTCTGTTAGGCGCGCTCGCAAGCTTGCAACGCGTTCCAGCCGTAGTCGCCGTTCCCGGCGGGCCCGAGGAATGCCGAAAAGAAGCGACCTGCAATGAGAAAATATACACCTTCGGCGACCGCCGCTTTCGTGAGACGCGCGTCGAGCGTTGCCAGTGGCGCACGAGCACGTATGACCGTGGCCAAATACGTTCGGCGTAGGCGCTAACTTCGTCCGCAGCGATCCATGCAATCGTCACGCTTGCGCCGTTGACGAGTGTCATCGGCGACCCTCATCGATCGCGTCGCGGATCGAGAGACCCGAAGTGCGAAGCTCGTGCCGGGCTCGAACCGCGACGACTCCGCTTGCGAGCGTTCGTCGGGAAATACGACGAGTTCCGCGACCGGCTTGCCATTACGTGCGATTACGACCGTCTCGCCTCCCTCGACTTCCTCGAGAAGTCGAGAAAGCATTGTCTTCGCCTCATGCACGTTGACCGTCTTCATTGCTTTAGTCTACACCCTTAGCTTTCCGCTTCAATGATGCACGGCGTATAGCGTACCGGCACGGATAAGTATGACGGCTTGGAGAGGCAGAAATCGGTCGGCTTACTATCGCCAGCCTCGTTGAATGTCGCGCATCGTCCATGTCGCGCCTTGTAAGTAGAACGGCCGCTGACGGTGCCGTAGTTCGGGGTCGTCGCGCTGCTCCATGAAAGCGAAGGCGCCGCCGCAGTCTTCCGGCGGGCAGTCGCCGCTGCCGTCAACGCAAATGGGATACTGCTTGCGATACACCGCCGGTTCTTCGCCTTCGATCATTACGTCGTGTATCCACTGGTCGCCGAAATCGTAGGTGTACGCAAACGCGCACGGCAGCGTTGGGCAGACGCGCTCGACGGTGTAGCGGCGCACGTCAAATGTCTTCCATCCGCTGGGGTATTCCCGATCGGGAACGAGATACTCGCGACCGCCGATTTCAAAGGCGAAGAGGTGACGATCTTCCCAGCCCATGACGGCTGCAAGGTATCGATGTAAGAGATACAGCTTCGTATCGGGCCGCACCAAGATCGTCCGCCAGACTCGCGGCGAGACGTCTCGCAACCCGATCGTAATGCGCCACACACGACTGACCGATGCCACGTGAGACTTACCGACCTTCAAAGATTCTATCGTCCGATGCTATTGCTCCGATTTTCAATCGAAGAAAACCGTGCCAAAGGAATAGCCTGTTCACTTAGACGCGCATTTCTTAGTGGATCTACGGCCTTACGAGAGCAAGGCCACGCAGCAAGGGACTCAAGCTAGCAACCGCGTTTCGCCACCTCGCCGCACCACCCGTCTTGAAACCAAAAGGCGCTTAGGTTATGGTACGTGGGTGAGCACGGTTCGCGTCGGAGGCGTTACCTTTCGGGTGTATCCCGGCGACCACGAACCCCGGCACGTTCATGGAGAGTATGCGCAAACCGTAGCAATTGTCGATCTCCGGGCGGATGGCAGCGTGGCGCTCGCTGATCGTGTCGATCGAATCCGACCAACGAACGCAAAGCGAAGCGACGTGAAGAAACTTTTGAAATCTGCGCAAGAGCACTTTGACGAGCTTGCGGCGGCCTGGGAGAGAATGCACGAATGAGTAAGACGAAAACGCATATCATCACAAGGGATGCCGAGATCGATGCCGCCATCGCGCAAGCGACATTATATGACGAATACCGGCCGAAAGCCGTCTCTGCGATGTATCGCGCCAAGGGCGACGTCGTCGTGATTGAATTCGCAACCGGCGTCGAACTCGCGATTCCACGCATGATTATGCAAGGCTTGGAGAACGCATCGCCAGAGCAGCTGGCTGACGTAACCATTGTCGGCGCTCAATCGGGATTACATTGGGCATCGCTGGACGTCGATCACTACGTCCCGAGCCTCATCGAAGGCGTCTTCGGAAACCGGCGTTGGATGAGCGCATTAGGAAAAATCGGCGGCGCGGCGCGCACAGACGCAAAGCGCACCGCTTCCCAACGAAACGGCCGCAAAGGCGGGCGCCCCAGCAAGTCGAGCGGAACCATCTAGTGTCATGTCTCGTAAATAGAGCGACTGGCTTTGATCTTCCGCAAAATCTTTGAAGCTGGTGCGGACCACATAAAGCGTTTTGGATTCCGGTTGCGATCGGCGATGTATTGCTCGATCGCTTTGATCAGCTCTTTGACGCTTCCAAAGGTTCCGCGCCGAATTCGTCTGGACGTAATTTCACCAAAGAAGCGCTCGACCAAATTTACCCACGAAGAACTCGTGGGTGTGAAGTGAACGTGGTACCGCGGATGATCCGCCAGCCATTGCTTGACGTTGGCATGCTTATGCGTTGCGTAGTTGTCGAGAATGAGGTGAACGTCGAGGTCCGGCGTGACCGTTTTATCAATGTGGTTAAGAAAATCAACGAATTCTTCGTTTCTATGTCTGGGCAAGCATTTTCCAATGACGCTGCCGTCGAGAACATTGAGCGCCGCGAAAAGCGTCGTCGTGCCGTTGCGCCAATAGTCGTGAGTCTGACGTTCTGGAATCCCGGGCCTCATCGGCAATATTGGTGCCGTCCGATCGAGGGCCTGGATCTGAGACTTTTCATCGATGCAAAGCACGAGTGCTTTGCGCGGCGGATTCATGTAGAGCCCAACGACATCGCGTACTTTG
>JAABUX010000934.1_pt1 | contig 46462 bp, 50 predicted proteins | sample 5561851 | NCBI WGS metagenome assembly JAABUX01 (sample SAMN10711883, study PRJNA513361) | rock metagenome | isolation source: Antarctica rocks | place: Antarctica: Victoria Land, Richard Nunatak red sandstone | collected 2016-01-03 | reverse complement strand
GAGTCGGCTGTATGACCTGACGGGCAAAAAACTCGCCGAATTCCAGGGCGGCTTTCCCAGGTTCAGCCCCGATGGCAAGCAAGTCGTCACTTGGCATGGCAGCACGAGTCGGCTGTATGACCTGACGGGCAAAAAACTCGCCGAATTCCAGGGCGGCTTTCCCAGGTTCAGCCCCGATGGCAAGCAAGTCGTCACTTGGCATGGCAGCACGAGTCGGCTGTATGACCTGACGGGCAAAAAACTCGCCGAATTCCAGGGCGGCTTTCCCAGGTTCAGCCCCGATGGCAAGCAAGTCGTCACTTGGCATGGCAGCACGAGTCGGCTGTATGACCTGACGAGCAAGAAACTCACCAAATTCCAGGGCGGCTCTCCCAGTTTCAGTTCGGATAGACGATCAATTCTCGTAACCTTGCCAGATGAAGACATTACCCGCCTCTATGATTTGGAGGGCAACCTACTCGCTGAATATCAGGGTTCTACAGCTCCACAAGATAGCAAAGGCTTATCCCTCGGCTTCACCCAAGACGGTAAACAAATCCTCACCCTCACCAGTAACGGCACCTTACGCGTCTGGGATCTTGATGCTGGACTCACTGTAGACGGCGGACTCGATGACCTCCTCACACGAGGCTGCGCCGCCTTGCGGAACTTCAGGCACCGGAAGGATGTGCGAAAGGTTTGCCCAAGGTGAAGAATTAGCTGCATCAGCTCGCAGGTAGTGATATGGGTATTTTTAGATGAGAGCACAGTACTACAAGACTGATTTATTCAAGTTTCATTATTTGAATTCTAGCTCTTTAGATATTCAGGAGACGATAGTATTTCTGCACGGTTTTACTGGTAGCAGTCGCGACTTTTTAGAGATACCAGATGCCATGCTCAGCAACTATAGATGTTTAATTCCTGATTTGCCTGGACATGGACAAACTCAAATTTTAGAAAATGAAATTAGTTTCACAGCTGCGGGGCAGGTTGCTTTACTGGAGCAATGGCTTGATTCCCTGGGGCAGAGCAAGTTTCATTTATTCGGTTATTCAATGGGGGGTCGCTTGGCTCTGCAATTTGCTTTTCAAAATTCCCATCAGCTTCTCTCGCTGATTTTGGTTTCAACCACAGCCGGAATCAAGGAAGAAGCTGCCCGATTGTCAAGGGCTCAAGCGGACAGCCTACTGGCACAAAAAATCCTTGACTCCAACCCTGTAGATTTTCTGACTACCTGGTTAGCACAACCCCTTTTTCAGGGAATTGCTGATAAAGGTCAGGACTTTATTGCTAAGGAAGTGGTACGCCGCCTACCCCTGCAACCCTCTGGATTAGCTTGCAGTTTAAAGTACTTTAGTAGTGGAGTCATGCCTTCAGTTTGGCATCGGCTAAATAACATTAAAACCCCAACACTTGTGGTAGCCGGTTCTAGAGATCAAAAATATCTAGTTCTAGCATCAGAGTTGGTGGCCTTACTTCCGAAGGCGAAATTAAAAATTTTGCCAACAAGTCATGCACCACTGATTGAGTCGCCTGATTTACTCTGGAAACAAGTTGCAGAATTTCTTAATTCGGTTGAGGTGCAATCACCTTAGCGCTGCTTGTTGAGCTGTCCCATACTATCCAGCCAAAAGTCTTGTCTAAATCTACTGAACTATTTGTAACCTTAAAATAGAGCTTATCTCCGCTCCTTGGTTCAATGGCAAAATCGGCATTTTGGGCATAGACCACTTTGAACCCTCTGTCTCTAAGGCAATACATAGCCCAAGCTTTCAGCGACTGCTTTTCTGGCTGAAATTTAATCGGCGGTTTGTTGAACACATCCTCGATCACCTTAATTAGCTGCACGGGTTACACCCTCCAATCAAATACTTTCCTCCATCATCGGCTACACATGTTAATTACGTCTATTCTGGATCGCAGCGGATCTCAATCATAAATCCATCTGGGTCGTAGAAGTAGATGCCTCGCCCGGTAGGACGGCTGACCGGACCGTGATCGATTCGCACTTGATTTTTCTTTAGTACTTCTACTGCCCGGTCAAACAATTGTGGCTCGATATCAAAGGCAAGGTGATTGGCGCGGGTAAAGGCGCGATGGGGATCTACGTCTGGCGGTGGCAGATCCGGCTCGTAAAACAGATCGAGGACAGTGCCATCTGGGGTGACGAAGTTGGTCACTTTCCCAGATGATACCAGCGATCGCAGTGTTGTGGGTACCTCTTCGCCTGTCAGTTCGTGGAGACCGAGGATGGCTCCGTAGAAGTGACGGGAAGCTTGCAGGTCGTGTACATTCAACGCAATATGGTGTAACCGACGCAGATTACCTGGAACCAGCGCAGTGCTTAGGGTGGTGGGACTAGACAACATGGCTTTCTACCGCTCCATTTCGTTACTACTATATAACTAAGACTTTTATCTTAAAGTATATTGTTTAAAATAAAAATTAATGATGCCGTTTGATTACTCTTTAGATTTTAAGACTATCGATTTTCGTCAGCATCCTGAACTATATCGAGTTGGCAAGGGTGAGCAGGGAGTGCTTTTAGTAGAACCATACAAATCCGAAATCCTTCCCTACTGGCGGTTCAAAACGCCGGATATTGCTAGGCAGTCTAGCGAAAAAATATACGATATGTTTCTTGGTTATCTTCAGCAGGATGATTTTATTGGCGCGGATATGGCTCGTAAGTTTTTACAAATGGGTTATACTCGCTCCCGCCGATACGCTAATCATAAGAGCGGAAGAAAATATAAAGAAAATCCTCAAAAAGCAAGTTCTACAGCAGAAGTTCAAGCAAGAAAAGAGGTTTTGCCAAATCAAGTAGACCCGGTTAAAGCTGAATCTGCGGCAATATTTAAACAAAAATGGATGGAAGCAAAGACGAATGAGAAATATCTACAGCTTCTAGAAAAGCATAAACAGACGTATGAGCAAAACTAAAATGAGTGCTGGATCGCAACGCGCTTAAGCGACCGGCAAGCCCCTGTCACTACCATAGACTCTGTCTGGCTTTGAGGTCTTTAACTACATTATTATCTCACCAGAGTGATGAAACGATAGATACCCTTCAGTTGTTTATATCATCCCAGATGAGCCTGAAAATTACGCAAAGTTAAACAAAATTCTTTTTCAGCATTTTTTTAGAGAAAACTCAGTCTGTTTTCAGCAAATTCTCAGAAAATGGGGTAATCCACAACTACTGAATTTGTCTGAGAACTTTAAACCAGTATCTAGGTACAATAGCTAATAAGTTCGTCCCTTAAGCATGTTTATAGTAATTTGTAAAAAACATGAAAAGAAACTTAGCAGCCGCTACCACTTTTCTCGGCACAATTCCGGGAACAGCCTATCTCTGGTTGGCAGTCATCATCTTCGCTGGTTCTAATTCTGTGACGCGGAAACTAATGGAACTTGGTACTCAACACTTGATTGACGGCAGGAATCCCATTTCATTTTGTAATATTTTATTTGTCGGAAATCTCTGTGCGTTGGGAGTTTTGATTCCAGTCTATGGGCGACAGTTGAGAGTGCATACCTTCCGGCAGTTCTCCCTTAAAGACTGGGGCAGCATGGCAGCAGTAGCACTACTGGGCGGAGCGCTAGCACCTGCTGTCACACTTTTGGCTCTTTCTCACACAATGGTCAACAATGTTGTTTTAGTCGGGCGGATCGAGCCACCACTAACCCTAGCTTTATCCATCTGGTTTCTAGGAGAACGCACGAATGGATGGCAAATTGCTGGTTCGCTCGTTTCGTTTGTTGGCGTCGCGTTTATGGTAGGGCTTCAGGGCTTATGGGAACATAAAATGGCTCCGGCAGGTTTCGGCACCGTCGGTTGGGGTGAAATTCTGACAGCGGTTGGAGCTGTGGCTCTGGCTGTCTCCAACATTATCAGTAAAGCTCGCCTCGACCGGATTCCTGTCGGCATCTTTACTATTGTACGAACGGCTTTGGGAACTGTGATCTTCTTCTTTATTGCATTAGTTTTATACGGCAGCCATCATTTTATCGATGCCTTCTCACCTTTTTTGTGGAAGTGGATGTTAGCTTATGGCACGCTCATCGTCGTGGTGGGTGAATCAGCTTGGCTGACTGGCATCAAGAAGTCCAGTGTGGCTTATGTCTCACTAGTTGGCGCTTTCAATCCAATTGCGGCAGCCTTAATAGCTTATCTGCTCTTGGGCGAAGCACCTACCTCAGCTCAGTATCTTGGGGGCAGTGTGATTCTATGCGGTATTGTACTAAGCCAAATTGGAAATCGGCGCAAGCCTTCTCCTCCCACTGCTACTACTAAGAGGAGTCATCCTCAAGCAATGGAAACTGGAGTCGGATTTAAGGGAGTATAAACAGGACAAAGTAGAATTGACTCTCTCAGGTCTAAAGACACGCTCGATTCTTTCGGACAAGTGTTAGACTTAGGTGTCAACTTGCAGCTTACACTGAGAGAGTTTTTTTACTATCTGACCGACTTTTCAAACATCCTCTTAGAGAGTAGTGCGATTGAGAAAATTTATATCCTCTTTTTGGGCAAGAGCGTTGAGCTACCAGCAGAAGGGTTACAGGGGTTAGAGAGCCAGGAATATATCAGGCAAAAATTAGGCGAGAACGATCGCGGTTCTTCTGGGTTCTTGGTGAAGATTGTATAATAGACTACATTTAACTGCTGCACTCTGCCATGGACTTTTACCTAGACACGCTCCTGAATCTACCAAATCTGACTGTTGGAAGTTGCACTCAAGCAGAGCAGCAGATTGTTTTAAAACTCCGGTTTCTCAATGAAACAAGGCAAATATGTTTCTAACCATCTCGTAACAATACGCAACCAATTTTTCTCAATTGTGAACGAAGGTAATGACAAAAATCTCTGGATTTTCTTGCTTCTACTTTCAAATGTAATTGGAATGGGTAGGGCAGTAGCAAAAGCCTCTAAACTAACCTTTTTAAGGGAAAAGAATTCATATTAATCAAGATTTGTAGAAAGAGATATTCGGCAAGACTGAGTTAATTTTTCAAGTGGCTTTGGTATAATTCAGGCAACATTATCATTCTTATTGGTCTTATTGACATAAGTAGACCTATCTTTTTTTAGCATAAAACGCTACATTCTTTACTTAATAAGCTTTTCAGGCTGTATTGTCGCCCCGTCAGGTTGATTTGACTGAGGCAGAACAAATAAAACTTCCCAGTATCCTAGCGCATTCACAACGCTTGCAGTTGGCTTATGAATTGAAAGAGGAATTCAGGAATATCTTTGAGAACAGCAATGTCATCTGCTTGAAATGGAGGCTATTTTGATCGAAGCCATGCAAGCGCGTCGAACTTCAGCTCAAACAGAGATTGATACCGAGTTAGCTACTGTGGCTTTGTTGCTCGCACTCAGCTAGGCTGAAGTAATTAATGATAGACTACACTTGATTAGAAACGCCACTATGCCGCCACAACTATGCAAGTAAAAGACCTCACAATTGATGAACTGAAAACCCTGATTCGAGAAACTATCATGGAAACTCTAGAGGAGTTTCTACCAGATCCAGATGAAGGTAGAACGATTAAGGAGGATTTCAAACAAGAGCTTTTAAAAATTCGCCAGCGGAGAAAGGCAGGAGTTCGGGGCATTCCAACAGAGGAGGTTATCCATAGACTGGGCTTGGGTAGCTGATGAGTTACGTTGTTGAGTATGAACCAGAAGCTCTTGATGACCTAGAAAAATTGACTCACGCAGTGCGCGAACGGGTTGTCAATAAGATTAGCTGGTTGGCTGAGAACTTTGACCAGATTACTCCACAATCCTTGACGGCTGACCTGTCTGGCTTCTTCAAATTGAGAGTTGGGGATTATCGAGTGATTTACGAATTTATCCGGGAGGAAAGAGTAATCTTCATTGATCGGGTTAGGCATCGCAGAGAAGTTTACAACTGACTTTGTGAGCTTCTGAGTCCTTCTGCTTACTGCCTAACTGGGATGCACCCTTTTTAGGTTTGTCAGTAAGCGCTCATAGTCTCTGACCAATCGCCGACAGCCCATCAGCTTTCTCGTAAGTGCGCTCCACCACCCATCGCTTTTTGAGTAGCACGAAGCCTTTAGTTTGCTCTGGTCGCAGCATCACTTGCTTTGGTCCAACGGCAAACCTCCATCACCCACATCATCAACGGCTCACCATCAAAGCCCCCATCCACCCACAGGGTATGCAGACGGGACACACCCTTGCCCATCCGTTTGACCCGTTTGAGTACTCGTTTTCCCCCTTCGCGCTCACCCACGTTGGCAGCAGTTACTAATACCCGCAGGACTAATCCCAACGTATCCACTGCTCGATGTGCGTTTGCGTCCCTTGATCACTTTGGCAGCATCAAACCCTACCTCCTGACTCACCATCGCTGCACTCTTGACGCTTTGACTATCAATAATCGCCTCCGATGGACTCCAATGCCGTTCCTGTTCGATTCTCGTCCACTCCCGTAGATGATCGTGAATCTTGAGCCATGTCCCATCTTGGCTCCAGTTGCGAAAATAGGTGTAAACCGTTTGCCAGGCGGGAAAATCGCAAAGGTTAGCTCGCGGCACGCACCCCCTCCACCAGGATATAGAAAATCGCGTTGAGGACTTCCCACATCTCCAGTTTACGGGGACGACCACCCGGCGCAAGCCTCTGGAATCATGTCACTCAGAAATTCATCCTGGGTGCGAGTCAGGTTGCTGGGGTAAGCTTTACTCATACTCCTCTCTCGGTGCTGCGTGTTTTGCTACTTGCAGCTTACACTGAGAGAGTTTTTTTACTATCTGACCGACTTTTCAAACATCCTCTAAGTTCTTTAAAAGACTTAAAAGCTTCTGATACACTCAAAAGTGAATGCCAGAGCAGGAACTGAAGGTAATGCTTGAGCGTGAACATTTTTTCCACACTCGTAAATTGGATCAAACTTTGAAATAATTCGATTGGTCTTAAAGAAAATCTGTCTAGCCCAATAAGTGCCACAGTTGTAAAGACTGTTTGATTGCTCACACAGGTAGGTGATTATAGCTTCCACCTCTTTACTGAGAGACAGTAAGTTTTGTTGAACACCCATTAACACTTTATCTTTCTTAGCCTTTTTAGGCATATTTGAGTTATATAGAACAAAGTTTATAGTACTATTTTATTTTAGTATATTTTTATACTTAAGTCAAGTACCTTAATCCCATATAATACAAAGACCACGGCGGTTAAAACCGCCCGAGTCGCTTAGATCTCAGGGCTAAAGCCACGCTCGTTTTACGCTTACCGCCTCACTTGATAACAACAGCTCTATTCTAGATAAAATGAGAATTGCCTGAGATCAAACTAAAATTTTCCTTAGCTATATTTTAGAAAACATTTAGTCTTAACTCAGCTTGACCTCATCCATTTAAATAGCATCAAACATACAATGAGCAATATTCTTTCTCGATGTCAAGTTCTGAAGACGTGTGGCGGCTTAGTTGTCGCCGCCCCTGCCGGGGGCATGGGTCTGCTTGGCAATTCAGGATCTCTGGCTCCCGTTTTGGCTCAAACGTATCCCCTGAGAACCATTCACTCTTTTAACGGCAGTGATGGAGCCTATCCCAAAGCTGGGCTCTTAACTTATAACTATGTGCGCATCAGCAGCGTCAGTAAACCACCTGATTTCTCTACCTTTCCTTTCGTCGTTAATCTTTTCGCCAACCCTTCCATCAACGATTACGGATATGTGGACTATGAAGGTTTAGTTGGTTCCCCGACGAACTTTTTGCCCCCATCTGCTATCTTAAGCGGTAACGGCAGCAGTACGCCCTTCAGACTCAAACAGCTCGCACGTTGTTTGGAGTCTGTCTCTACACTGCCTGCCGCATTAATGAAGCCTGTACCCTTTTAACCAGTGATGTTTTCAATAAACAAGGGGTGGTGCGATCGCCCAAAGTGATTCGCCGTCCGGCAACCAAGGCTTAGTTTTAGCAACGGAAAAATTTTGGTCGCTAAGCCTGAGAGCCAGGCTGGGCGTAGTCTCGGAGTTGCTGCTTCTTACCAATGTTCTCTCGGTTGAAATGATATCGTCCGTAGACGTTGATGTGCGCGTGACGAGTGGGCCGGATGTGTTTCAGTTGCAGACAATCACTGCATTCGTTACTAGATTCAGACAACAAACCTGATTGTGGAGTTGCTCGTCTTGCTGTTCTCGAATTTCGCCGTAGTGTGCCGGATGGCTTCCTCAGGTTGGGGGTAGAGCGGCGTAAGAGCCAATTTTTGAATTGTGGTTCCGGGTATTTGAATCAAAGAATCATAGGTAATGAGCTTATAGTTGGGTGGGTGCGCTCACCTGTTGGTATAACTTATTAATCAGTCTGTTGGCGTAAGTCTTTGCCACACATCAAGTGGGAACAGTTCCAGAAACTCTGGCGGTGGTGAGTCAACTTCACTCCTACTCACCAGTTGGGCGTTGTGACGCCACAGACTAACACGGATTGCCACCGGAGCAGCTGCTTACCAATAACTTCAACCAGAGCAGCGAATCTGCTCAAACCAACTCCAGACATGCTACACTTTCGTGCAGCACGACCAGAAAATAGAGAGTAATGTTTGACAAGAATATTATTCAAATTACCCCTAGGCTACCACCGGCCATAGATGGCGTAGGTGACTATTCGCTTAAATTGGCAGATGGACTGTTGAAAAATTACGGTATAGTCACTCACTTTTTGACTTGTCAACAGGGGTTTAAGCCAAAAGCGGTAATTAATGGTTTCCCAGTCATTCAACTACCTAATCAAAGCCCTACAGCATTCCTAGACTTTATCCCAAAAAATATCTATAAAATAATTTTGCATTACTCCGATTATCCTTATGAGCAAAAATATGGGGCACCGTTTTGGTTAGCAGAAGCCTTAGAACTATTGAGACGACAGCACCGAGTTCAATTATTAGTCATGTTCCATGAGTTACCCTACTTTTCTTGGTTGAGAAAAAACTTTTATTTATTTCCTCTCCAGAGTTCTGCGGCTTGGCAGATCGCTAGAAAAGCCGATATTGTTTTTACCAATAACTCGGTTTCCAAGACGACTCTTGCGAGACGTTTGAATCATCCTGTAATCAGCGTTCCGGTTTTCTCAAATATTGGGGAACCAGACCTTGTTCCCCCACTTAAAGGGCGTACTCGTAGGATATTAGTCTTTGGCACTCCCGGAAGAAGGGCTAGGATTTACCAGAAATCTACAGAAATGCTTCTCAATACTTGTAGGCTTTTAGGAATTGAACAAATTTGTGATCTTGGACCACCGCTTCAACTAAATATATCTGAAATTAAAGGAGTACCATTGGTTGAAATGGGCGAGAAATCTGCTCAAGAGATTAGCAATTTAATGTTAAATTCGCTGGCTGGAATTGCCTACTCGACTGATAATAGACTTTTGACAAAGTCAGGAGTTTTTGCTACTTATTGCGCTCATGGAGTAGTTCCCATCCTTACCCAAGCTAAGTCTTCCCAAGCAGATGGGCTTGAAGTTGGCACACACTTTGTTTTCGCTGGGAGTCAAGCTAAAAGCATAGACATAGAGTCGTTACAAACCATTGCAGACCAAGCCCATAGATGGTACAAAAACCATAACCAATCAAAAAGCGTGGAATTATTTGCAACACAGCTTTTGGGAAATGGGTTTTAAAAGGGAGTAAAAAAGTGATACCATCTATGCCGGTGCGCAATATATCTACGGTCATCATTGCACAGAATGAGGAAAAATGTATAGCTAATGCGATTAAATCTTGTCTGGCTTTTGCTGATGAGATTGTGGTTGTAGACGGGGGAAGTCATGATACGACAGTCCAGATTGCCCAAGACCTTGGATGCAAGGTTTACACAAATACCTGGCCTGGATATGCCAAGCAGCGCAATTTTGGAGCCGATCAGGCTGTACATGAATGGATATTCTTTATTGATGCGGATGAGTTAGTAGGCCAAGATCTAGCTTCAGCCCTCCTAACTTGGAAAAATGAACCCAAACTGGAAGCAAATGCTTTTGCAGTAAATAGAGTAGGTGATTTTCTAGGTAAATGGTTGCACAGCCAAGCAGAATATCCGGTTAGGTTATATAACAAAAAAGTAGTTCGTATTAAAGATGTTTTAGTGCATGAAGCACCAGACATAGGGAAGGAGCGAGTAATTAAATTGCCAGGCGTTCTGTGGCATCACGGATTCCGTACAATAGATGATCTTGTGATTCGATTTAACAAATATACAAGCTTGGATGCCCAGAAGTCGCACTTAGCAGGAAAAACATTTAGCTTGGCTCGCCTTTTGCTGAAGCCGCACGCTAAATTTTTGCAAGTGTACGTATGGCAAGGCATGTACAGAAAGGGATTGGCAGGTTTGGCTGTAGCAGGGCTTTGGAGTTACTATATTTTTTTAAAAGAAATAAAACTTTATGAGATAACTTGTAAGGAAAAAAGCAATGCCGAAACCTATTAGAAAAACTAATGTCGTAACTTCCCTTGTGTTTATTAAGTACATTCGAATTATAATAGATAAGTTGACCCCAAGAGCGGCTATAAAGGGTTTTCATTTCGGTTTGCAACCAGCACTGGCTTGGATGGCAATACTGGGGCTAGTGTTGTTTTCAGCGCTGTGCATACTAGTGCATGCTGGTAGTATTTTACGCATAGCTTTCCCATTGGGTTCTTTTGCCGTAGGTGTGATTCTATATTTGCAGTATCCTGTCCTCTACTTAGGTTTCACCTGGTGGGTGTGGTTCCTAACGCCGTGGGTTCGCCGCCTAGTAGATTATCAGAGTGGCTGGCAAGACCCAAGTGTGGTGCTCCTAGCGCCGTTCTTAGTAACACTGGTTACTTTTGCTACGTTTGTGCGACATTTTCCCAGGTCGTATAGCCAGGGTGGCTTACCCTTTGTCCTAGCTTGTATAGCTGTATTCTACAGCCTTCTGATTGGGCTAATTAACGGCGCCTCCACTGCTGCCGTAGTTCCTCTTCTGAACTGGCTAACTCCTATTCTCTTCGGTTTCCACTTATTTGTAAACTGGCGAGATTATCCCAGCTATCGCCAGAATATTCAGCGTACTTTCATGTGGTGTGTGTTACTGACAGGAGCCTACGGAGTGCTGCAATACCTAGTAGCACCTGCGTGGGATCGGTTTTGGATCATAAGTGCACAAGCAATAGCCGTTGGCAACCCTGAACCTCGCGGGTTTCGGGTATTTAGTACGATGAACTCTCCTGGGCCATTTGCATTAGTGATGATGGCAGGTTTGCTGTTGTTATTTAATAGCCAAGGGGCTTTACGTTTTCCCACTTCAGCAATTGGCTATTTGGCCTTCCTATTATCGTTGGTGCGTGCTGCTTGGATAGGATGGTTGGTAGGATTTATTTCCCTTTTCACTTCTCTAAAGTCACGTTTCCAAATCCGCTTAATCATCACCATCCTGGTAATGGGATTGTGCGTCCTGCCATTGACGACTATGCAGCCATTCTCTGATGCTATCAACGCTCGTCTTCAAACTTTATCTAAACCTAATAATGATATAAGCTATACCCAAAGGTCTGAAACATATGATAGAAGCCTTGGCCTCGCTCTTTCTCAAGGTCTAGGTGTGGGACTCGGAAGTATCGACAGATATAGTGGCCTTGTTCTTGACAGCGGTATTCTAGAAATGTTGTTCACAATGGGCTGGTTGGGAACTATCCCGTATGTAAGTGGAATCATACTACTCCTGTTCAATCTGTGGAAATCTTCTGAGGGAAGCTTCGATCCCTTTGTAAGCGCTGTCCGTGCTATTAGTACTGGTACCTTAGTGCAGATAGTTTTAGGCAATGTGCTGCTTGGACTATCCGGAATGATTTTTTGGGGCTTCTTAGGCATTGCTATGGCAGGCAATAAGTACTACCAACATCAACGTACTGCAGACCTCAAAAGAGGATGAAACAATTTTCATTCATACCAAAAGAATTTATTTAATGTTAAAAAATCCCCTTCATAAAAACAAGCTAGAACTCATACAAGCTTTGCGGGGATTAGCAGCACTATTAGTAGTGATGTTCCATACAACCGAGCTCAATCATAAAAACTTCCATCAAGATTTTTTATTTAATATATTTGCTTTTGGAAGCTCAGGTGTGGATTTCTTCTTTGTTCTAAGTGGATTTATTATTTATTTCATTCATCGTTTTGACGTAGGTCAGAAAAATAAATTAAAGCCATTTCTTCTAAAGCGCCTTATGCGTGTCTATCCAATGTATTGGCTTGTGACCCTAGCATTATTGCCTATATATTTTTTAATTCCCTCTTTGGGAGCAGGATATGAGCGGAATGTGAGCGAAATTATCAAATCTCTATTACTCTACCCTCAGGAGCATTTTCCTATCCTTATTGTTGGATGGTCTTTAAGGTATGAACTAATTTTTTACTTGATTTTTAGCATCCTGATATTTTGTAAACGTAATTTTGCTAAGCCAATAATTGGTATTTGGTTACTAATAACAGTTACAATTTGGTTCTTAGACACAAGTAATTTTGACCTAAAGAAATACTTCTGGATTACATTTATTTTTAATAGTCACAATATAGAATTTGCATTTGGCTGTTTATCTGCATATTTTGTATGTATTAATATAATTAAGCCTAAAGCATTTTTGCTAATTACAGGCATTTTACTATTCATTTTATTTGGTATAATTTATGACTACAATCTTATGCATGTAAGTAATATAATTGCTTATGGCATTCCATCTATGTTAATTTTAATAGGTGCTGGCTCGCTAGATGTTAGTCAAGCAGTAAAAGTACCTAGATTTTTCTTATACTTGGGAGACGCATCCTATTCTATTTACTTAATACATTATCCTTGTTTATCAGCACTTTTTAAGTTTGCACTAACAGTTGATTTAGCAAAAATAATTGGTCAGTTTTTAGCAATAGTTTTAATGATAGTGATAACTCTAGGTATTGGCTTTATTTCCTACTTCTATATTGAGAAGCCGTTAGTGGTATTTTTAAGAAAAAAGTTAGTAACTAAGCCCACTTAATTATCCCAATAGACTGCTATATTTTAGTTTTAACTTGAATAATAAAAACGAAAATTTATATGAACAACTATACTGCGGCCTCTGCATATATTCTCTGTGTTGGATTAGGATGGTTTCCGAAAACGCCGGGTGGATTGGAGCGGTATGTCTATGAACTCACACGTCATCTTGCCGCTGGTCAAGATCTGGTTGAATTGTGTGGAGTTGGGCTACCTGAAGCTCAACTAAACTCTCCCGTAAAACTGACTAACCTAGCCTCACCGGACAGCAAATTATGGCAACGGCTTTGGTCTGTCCGCACTAATTTTTTGCGCAGACGAGCCGATTCGCCAGATGCTATCAATCTACATTTTGCATTGTACAGCCTTCCTTTATTGAGGCTTTTGCCAGATGGTGTACCAATTACTTTTACCTTTCACGGTCCTTGGGCCTTAGAAAGCGAGCAGGAGGGGACTAGCAAACTAGGCGTTTTTTTCAAGCATTGGACGGAGCAAAGAGTCTATAATCGCTGCGATAAATTTATTGTACTTAGCAAAGCATTTGGTAATATTTTGAATCAACAATATCAAGTTGCTTGGAGCAAAATTCACGTTATTCCCGGCGGGGTCGATATTGATCGGTTTCAACCAAACTTATCGCGTCAACAAGCTCGCGCACAGCTCAACTGGCCCCAGGAGCGCACTATTTTATTCACACCTCGCCGCCTAGTCCATCGGATGGGACTTGACAAATTGTTAATTGCATTATGCAAAATCAAGCCCCGAATTCCTGATGTCTGGCTAGCCATTGCTGGTCGAGGACCGCTACAGGCTACACTAGAGCAGCAGGTCACAGAATTGGGGTTAAATGACTACGTGAGATTTCTAGGTTTTTTACCGGATGAGCAGTTGCCTCTGGCTTACCAAGCAGCAGACCTGAGCGTGATGCCCAGCCAAACTTTAGAAGGATTTGGATTGGCATTGATAGAATCTTTAGCCTGCGGAACTCCAGCGTTGTGTACTCCTGTTGGTGGAATGCCAGAAATCTTAGCTCCGTTCTCACCCCATTTGATTGCTTCTTCTCCCGAGGCAACAGCCATTGCCGAGCGCTTAGAAGAGCTGCTAATTGGAGAAGTGCCAATGCCTTCTAGAACAGCGTGTCGCGAGTATGCCTCCACACACTTCGAATGGAGCAAAATTGTGCAACAGGTGCGTCAAGTTCTTTTGGCCTAAACAAGTATATGACCTCAGTCCAATAGCAAGTAGTTAAAGGAGCAAACTTTATGAAATCAACTTCCCATTTCGAATGGATTGATTTCCTCCGTGGCATTTCTGCTGTTGGAATAGTTTTGTTTCATGTTAGGGTTGATCTTTGGCTCGGTTGGGAAGCAATCATTACTAAACCAAGTTCTTTCAGTAGTTTTGATTTCGCAACTGCTCTTCTATCAATTCCGATTCCTTTTTTCGGCTCTGCTGTCATGCTATTTTTCCTAGTGAGTGGTTTCTGCATTCACTATCCTTATGCAGCATTAGGTCGCTCATTGGAACTAAAATCTTACAGCATTCGTCGTTTTTTACGAATTTATCCTCCCTACCTGGCTGTGGTTATTTTAGGAGTTTTAATTGAATGGATAAGAAATCATTATTTCGGTTTAGGAATGTCTTCATTAGCTAAAATTATAAACACTGTGTTTATGGTTCAAAACTTTGAGCAAGGCGCAGATAATCAAATGTTTGCCAATCCATCTTTATGGTCTTTGCCAATTGAATTACAACTTTATATTGTATATCCATTATTTTACTTTGTCTTGATACGTAGTGGAATAAAGTGGGCATTGTTTTTGAGCGCTGTCGTTTCTACAGGAGCATTAGGACTGTTACTGGTTGCTAATACTGACTTATACAGCCACTCTAGAACCTATCAGGTAGGCGACTTTCCGATTTACTGGATTATCTGGTGCGCTGGAGCTTTATTAGCCGAATGGGCGAAGCGAGAACAGTTACCTAAATGGAGGCCATGGTTATGGTTAGTAATGGCAGCGGTTTTTGTTACAGCAGTGGTTATCGACTTTCTGAAACTTTTTATCGGAATCCAGAATCTTGTCTGGGCCGGGTTTTACTTCATGGTTATGCTTTGGGGGCTGACACAGACAAAACCCCTTGGATTCCTGAATAGCAGATTTAAAAAAATCTTCTTGTGGCTGGGACTAATTTCTTACTCTCTGTATTTAGTCCATTACCCATTTTTCAAACTTTGTGGAGCAATTTGGGTGGGGATGTTTGGCACCAAGCCGGTAAATTTTCTTATTCCTCTAGTTTTTAGTGTCTTGTCCATCCCTCTTGCTTACGCTTTTTATTCATATATCGAGGCACCAAGTCATAGGTTAGCCAGGAAAATTGGTGGTCGTGGAGCCCCTCCTCGGGTAATGTCAAGTTAATGGAACACTCAGACAATGAAAATTTTATTTCTAGACCAGAGCGGCAAGCCCGGCGGTGCGCAGCTGTGCTTGATAGATATTGTCAAGCCCTATCGAGATCGGGCTCTTGTGGGCTTGTTTGCAGATGGTCCTTTTAGACACTTACTAGAGCAGCAGAATATCCCAGTCCAGGTTCTAACCACTCAGCCGATACAAGTTCGCAAAGAAAGCAGCTTGGTGCAGGGTTTAGCTAGCCTGGGGCAGCTGGCACCTCTGGTTGCTCGGGTAGTTCTACTGAGCCGTGATTATGATTTAATCTACGCCAACACTCAAAAAGCTCTAGTCGTTGGTGCACTGGCTAGCTTTTTTAGCCGTCGTCCTCTGGTATATCACCTGCATGACATTCTGTCTACCGAGCACTTCAGCCAAACCAACCGTCGCTTGGCTGTGACTCTGGCTAACCGCTTTGCATCATTAGTCATCGCCAACTCCAAAGCAACTCAGGCTGCCTTCGTGGCAGCAGGAGGACGCTCAGACCTAACGGATGTCGTCTACAACGGCTTTGAACCTAGGTTATATCAAAGCCATGAATTTAACCTCACTCAGATCAGACAACAGCTTGGACTCGATGGGAGATTTTTAGTCGGCAACTTCAGCCGTCTGTCGCCTTGGAAAGGACAGCATGTTTTGATCGAAGCACTTGCCCACTGTCCCGAGGCTGTGACAGCAATTTTAGTCGGCGACGCGCTGTTCGGGGAGCAGGATTATGTCCAGCATTTACACCAACAAGTTGCAGCACTCGGACTGGAGGAGCGGGTTCGATTTTTGGGATTTTGTTCGGATATTGTGCCGCTGATGAGAGCCTGTGACTTGATTACTCATACCTCAACGGCACCAGAACCTTTCGGCAGAGTCATTGTTGAGGCGATGCTGTGTGGACGGCCTGTAGTTGCCGCTCAGTCTGGAGGTGCAGTTGAACTAGTGGAGACAGATAAAACTGGTTGGCTAGTCCCGCCTGGAGATCCGATCCGATTGGCAGCAGCTATCACCACCTGCCGCAACCAACCAGAATATGCTGCGACTATTGCCTGCCAAGCACAGAACCAGGCCAGTCAACGCTTTCAACTGATAACCATCAATCAGCAAATTTCTCAATTGCTCTGCAGGGCTTTTGAAGGCAGAGGGGTCAGGGCTCAGGGTTCAGGGTTCAGGAAACCCCATGCTTAAAAGCAGAGCCATTGTCCGGTTTTAGTAGTCAATTTTTGTTGGATTAGGATAAAATTAGAATTAAAAAAACTTAACATTGTGGCTAACTTATACTATGTCCCCCCTTCTAACCCCTTGTGGGCAGGCCTACTGAGCCAAAGGCTATCAATATACACATCCACCTATATTAGCAAGCGACTGGTAGACAAGGCAAAATTCCAAGGTTTTGGTATTGCCTTGGAGGAACTAGCAGGTATTCGAGAGCGCTACCGTAAAGGTAGAAAGTTCAAACGGATGATGGCGAGTTCGCCTTTTAACCAGTTGGCTCAATCGAACACAAACCTGCCTCAGAGCAGGTTAGAGCCAGCAACATTGCCCTCAAAGCTTTGTCTATGCTAGAGGGGCTAGTCTAAAGGGAGTGCGTAACCCCTTAGTACTGGAGTCCATCTCTTTGGTTGGACTAGGCTCTAATTTCTGAGGAGGGATTTCTCACTGCTAACTGACACATGACAACCTCCAAAATCCCAATCATACCAACTTGCTCTCCTCGAAATCAGCAGCAGCGAGAGCACCAATTACCTTGCTCCACCCTTAGGTGGCGACAGGGGCAGCTGTTGGTGAGTTCCGGACACTCGGTTAAACAGCCCCATCTACCTTCACTTGAAAGTGAGCAATGGCTAGTAGAGTGCTTAAAGCACTCTCCGGTGCGGCTGATCCGCATAGTTCTCGATCTCGGTGAGCCAAGCTTGAATTTATGGGCTTCGGCGTGTGAGCAAGCATCTAAGTCAGTATTCCTGCGCTTAAGCGCCGCCCATCAACTGCCGCGCCACCGTTTCCGGCTACGCTGGTGGCTGAAGCGGCTGATTGACTGGAGCGTTGCCGCCTTATTGCTATTAACCCTAAGTCCAGTCATCCTAGGACTAGTTTGTCTGATGCGCCTGCAATCACCGGAGCCGATTTTCTGCGGGCAATGGTGCGTTGGGCAGCGGGGTAAACTATTCCGACTGCTCAAATTTCGCACAATGGTGATGAATACCCAAGCACCTCATGAGCAGTTGATGGTTAATCAAAAAAGTCAGCTTGATTGCGAAGATGACCACAGCATCACACCATTAGAGCGTTGGATGCGCAAGTACAGCCTAGAGGAACTGCCGCAGTTGTTCAATGTGCTGCGGGGGGAGATCAGTTTGGTGGGACCGCATCCTTGGACTTTGTATGATGCAGTGCGAATTAGTCCAGAATTCCGGCAACAGCTGAATGCGTTGCCGGGAATCATCGGACCACAGAAGGAAGCTCAGTCGAACCTGCTGAACCTAGATGCAGTCAACCGCTGTTATCTAGAATATCTAAGCAGTTGGTCACTGTGGCAAGATTTTAAAATTTTACTGCTGACTATACCTAAGGTGCTCTCAGGTAACGCTTACTAGTTCACAACTACTGTCCCATAAATAATTATGCGTTTCCAGCTTTCCAGTCTCATCCGCAGCCTGCTTAAGGCTACGAGATTTTGGCAAGAAAACTACTTGATCCTACGAGAGTTCAAATACTTTCGTAGGATTGCACTTTTGGCTCTGGGTTTCACGTTGCTAGCGACAGCTTTTGAGGTATTTGGGCTCGGGTTTATCCTGGCTTTTTTGGGAAATTTGATTGACCCCAAGGGACCGCCAATTCACACAGGGGCTCACTGGTTTGATGTCTCGGTTTTAGGGGTAAATGCTTCTGCCAATGAGCGGCTTTATCGAGTATCTGCCCTGATTCTATTGATAACATTGCTGCGCTCAGGATTTGGTTACTTGGGATTCATTTATAGCGAGACTTCTAACCAGGCTTTAGGAGACCGGCTGCGCAAAAGGCTGTTTGAACAGCTTCAAGGACTGAGTCTAAGTTACTTCTCGCAGACACGTTCTGGAGAATTAATCAATAGCATTACGGGCGAGATCTACCAGTGTATGCAGGCTTTCGGTGTAATTTCTGGTTTCATTACCAGGGGAGCTACCCTATTGGGCTATGTCATAGTAATGATCTTGCTGTCCTGGCAGCTGACAATTATTTCAGTAATGCTGTTTAGTCTGCTATCGGTAGGAATAACAACGCTGCTAGGACGGGTACGGGAGGCAAGTTTTGAAACATCAAAGGCTGCTGGCGCGTATACTTCAGTTGCGTTGGAATTTATCAATGGCATTCGCACAGTTCAGGCATTCGCAACTCAGGATTTTGAGCGAAGACGGTTTTATGATGCCAGTTCGCAACTCAAGAAAGCTGCTATCAAAGCTGTAGCAGTCAGTGCATCGGTGGAACCTCTCGCAGAAGGGGGGGCTACCTCAATTCTCGTTGGCATGCTGATTATAGCAGTTTCTATCCTGATTCCGAATGGGCAGCTACATCGAGCTGAATTACTGACGTTTTTATTTGTCTTATTTCGTCTGATGCCAATTGTGCGTCAGGTTAATGGAGCCAGAGCTCAGATCAGCAATTTTCACGGGCCGCTAGGCAACATTAAAGAGCTGCTCAGAACTGATAACAAAACTTATTTACAAGAGGGCACAGTCCAATTTTCGGGATTGAAGCAAGCTATTGAGTTCGTGTCTGTATATTTTGGCTACAACGCCAGTCAGATGGTGTTGCATGATATTACGCTAACCATTCAACGAGGACAGATGACGGCACTAGTCGGAGCCTCCGGTGCTGGCAAAACCACCCTAGCAGATCTAATCCCACGATTTTATGATCCAATCCAAGGTAAGGTTCTCGTGGATGGGATTGAGCTGCAAGACTTTGAGCTCAAATCGCTGCGACGAAAACTTGCTGTCGTAAGTCAGGATACGTTCATTTTCAACACTTCTGTTCGGAATAATATTGCTTACGGTTCCGAAGGGGCAGATGAAACTGCTATTCGGGAAGTGGCTCGACTAGCCAATGCACTGGAATTTATCCTAGAAATGCCTGAGGGCTTTGACACACAACTGGGAGACCGAGGAGTCCGGTTATCTGGAGGTCAACGTCAGCGCATTGCAATTGCCCGTGCTTTGTTGCGCGATCCCGACATCTTAATTTTGGACGAGGCAACTAGCGCCCTAGACTCTGTATCTGAGCGGTTAATTCAGGAGTCGTTAGAAAAGCTTTCTGTAGGCCGCACGGTGATTGCGATCGCCCATCGTTTATCTACGATTGTCCGAGCAGACAAGGTGGTGGTGCTTGATCAGGGGCGTATTGTTGAGCAGGGAGGGTATCAAGAGTTGCTCCAACAGGGCGGCAAGCTTTGGAAGTATCACCAGATGCAGCATGAACTGGGGCAAGTAGGGTAATACAAGAAAAGGGGGGAGAAAGAAGAATTCCTCTCCCCCTGTTCTACTAGGAGATACTTTTGTTGTATGCCCAGGAGCTTATTTCGCCATACTTTTTTGGAGCACAACCCCGTTGTTTTGCTTCGGGTAGGATAAATAGTAGCTATTGGTAGGGCCGCCCGGTCCCCCGTTTGCTACCACCCCAATCAAGTTTAACTTGCTCAGCATGGCTTTAGCCTGGGTGAGTTCTGTTCTCGTCACTTGGTCAAGGCGTGACACCAGCACTACACCACTGCAAAATGACCCAGCGAGGATGGCATCCACTAACCCCAAAACCGGCGGGGCATCTAGTAGTACCAAGTCATAGTTTTGCTCAAACTCTGCCATCAATTGCCGCATCCGTTGGGAACTCAACAGATTAGCCGGGTCTTCAGGCGTTGGACCGGCGGTCAAAATATCTATGCATGCGCCTGCTGATTCGATTCTTTTCTGGGCTGGTACACTGGCATCAGTTGTTAATAGAGTTGAAAGCCCCTGCTCATTCGGGAGATTCAGCTGCTTGTGTAGACTCGGACGGCGTAGATCTGCATCAATTAGCAGTACCCGTTGGTGTAAACGGGCAGCACTCAGCGCCAGACCCAATGCCAGCGTAGACTTACCCTCATGAGCCAGCGCTGATGTGATCATCAGGGATTTGAACACAGAAACAGAATTTAACAGTTCAATGTTCTTATAAATGAGATCTAGCGATTCCCAAGATGGTGGCCAATTGCTGACTTGAACTTTCCAAGGTGCAAGCAGTTGCGGTTTGCCGAAAGGCAGTTCGATAATCGGCTGACTAGATTTGTCCTGCGGGAATTCTGGGGTCATTCCTAGCAGGGGCAGCGCCACCTCCTTCTCCAAATCATCCGAAGTATGAACAGCATCATCAGCCATTTCGCGCATAAAGGCCGCAACACCGCCCAGCATCAACCCAGCCACTAAACCCAACAATAAGTTCCGCTCTAAGTTGGGACCGATCTTCAACCCCAGTTGGGGCGACTCTAAAGGTTGCCAAACAAATCCCCCTCGGGCAAGGTCCAGGCTCAAGTTCTGCCGTGCCTTCAGCAGCTGTTCCAGCTTCTCACGGTTGACCTGCACCTCTGGTTGTAGTTGATTGTACTTAGACAGCAGATCCGGGAATCGGTTAAGTTCCTGACGCATTTGCTGCTGTGTCTGTGCCAGGCTAGTATCGCGCGCACTCAGAGCACGTAGATTTGTCTGCACTTCCACCAGCTGGGCTGTGAGGTTCTGATCAATCCCACCGAACTGTCCTTGTCCTAGGAGGCCTTGTCCTGTACTTTTAACTTGAGCCGCCTGGTCCCCTAAAACACGTTTTACCTCATTCTGTAGTAGATCTCGCTGCCTATTACTTTGTTCTACCAAAATTTGAACTCTAGGGTCTTCATCTTTGAAAATCGCGCGTTGCTGTGCTAGAGCCAGTTCTGTCCTTTGGAACTCGTTGAGCAACGTTTGGTAGCGAGAAGACTGACTCAGACGGGAAGAAATGAGCGCATCTTGTGGAGAATGACCAATTTTCTGTTGCAGAGCACTTTCCCGCGCCTGATAATCCTTGTACTGGGTCTGGGTTGCCTGTCGCTCCTGCGCCATGGTATTTAGAGACGCTGATATGGCTGCTGCCTGCTGCGCTGGATCAATTAGGTTCTGATTTTTGCGAAACCTTTCTAGTTTTGCCTCAGCCCGCTGAACGTCCTGTTTAACCTGTGGCAACTGCTCATTGATAAATTCAAGACCCTTGTTTAAGCGCTGTTGCTGCTGCTTTCGGTTGTAAACTTGATAAACCGTCTGAAGCGCATTTAGCACCTTTTGGGTCTTCATCCGATCATGGTCGGCGTAGACCGCTTTTACGATCTTCGTATTGACTTTATCCTCCATCACTTGAGTTAAAAGTAAGGATTTTTTGAGCTCCTCGGCAGTAAGATTCGGGTATTCCGGGTGCAGCAAATCCACAGCTTGTTGGAGGAGCAGAGGACTCCGCATCACGTTCAGCTGAGTGGCATAGTCGATCTCAACACTAGAGTCAGCAAACTCACTTTCTGCTTTGGCTTCTCTTTTCCCTTGATAATTAGGCTCTACTAACAGCTGCATAGAGCTTTCATAAGTAGGCTTAGCGATCAGAGTTAAGACAGTTGCGAGCAACAAAATTCCACCTGCTACACCGAAAAACCAAAGGCGTCGGCGCATTAAAATCGCTAAAAGTTGTCCGTAACCTGGATCTGTAAAATTACTTTCAGTCACTTTTTCCATGGCTAAGAGCGAAACTCCTAAACGAACCTATAATTGACGTCAACTGCAAACTTTCTCAATCACTTGCTCAACTTTGCTAAAGAATGCTTCTTCCGAGAATTGGGTCAGGGCATGATTACGGATTTTTCTGTAGTCCCATGGGATTTCACTGGCATCAATTAGTGCAGCTTGGAGTGCATCCGGTGTCTGCCGGTTGAAAAAGACCCCTGTCTGACCAGGTATCTGAGTGTCTAATACACCACCCGCACCATAGGCAATGACTGGCGTCCCACTAACATTCGCTTCCACTGGAACTAATCCATAGTCTTCCAGAGCTGCAACAATTACAGAAGAGGCTTTTTTCATTAAATGACTCCGCTCTGAATCGCTTACATGTCCCAAAAACTTAATATTTTTCAAAGCTTTGGCTTCTAGACGTTCTCGCTCCGGACCATCTCCTATTATAAATAATGGCCATCCCAGCCAATTAAAAGCTTCAACGATCACGTCGATGCGTTTGTAGCTGATTAGGCGGGCTGATGTCAGATAAAAGTTAGCTTTTTGATCTGAAAAACTAAAGTTACTGGTATCAATTGGATAGTTAATAACAATGGCTCGCTTGCCGTAATTTTTCTGGATGCGAGCAGCCACAACAGTAGAATTAGCAATGTAAAGGTCGGGTTCCTGAGCATAAGTTAGGTCTATCTTTCTCATGGCTCGGAAGAGAATTTCGATTATTGGAGAAAAATATCGATAATCTCCATACTCCCGTAGGTAGGTTTGGGTGTCCCAGAGGAAACGTGTTACATTATGACAGAAGCAAATATGCCGTGACGATTTTCTTTTTTTCACTGCCTTAGCAAAGCTGCTGCTACTGCTGATAATCAAATCATAGTCTTGAAGATCCAATGCTCTAAAGGCCGGAAAATACAAGGGAGCCAAAAGTCTGAAATACTTCGCTGCCCCCGGAATGTTCTGAAGTACAGTCGTGCGGACTAGACGCTCACCCAGATCAATGGTTCGTTCACGATCATACACAGATGTGAAAATGTCAGCATTGGGGTATTGCTTACAAAGCAGTTCAAATACACGCTCTGCCCCGCCTCGCTGCGTCAAATAATCATGGACTAGAGCAATTTTCATATATAGCTAAAGAGTGATGTAATTTTCTAAACCTACAAGTTAATCCAAATGGAAACGCCACAGCCCTATTCAGTAAGCTTACAAGCAATAGCCGTTTCCGGCAGAATTCGCCTACTACTACACCCGTGAAGCGTGCAGTGGGGGACGGCAATAATGGCGCAAGCAAAGCTAAACCGCATTTTGCCTCATGAATACCGGTACTTGCTTCAGTCTAAACTGAAGCCATGGCAAACGTATTTAAATTTTGACTTAGCGCAGCTTAGCAAGACAATAGTGCTTGATAGAGGCTTAAGGCTATCAATTGTATTTTGTTTTGTTGCATACAAAATTGGCAATAGAGTCATGGATGCGTTTGAATTGGGAATTACAGTCCTATCTCTGGCAATTTGGGTGGGATTACTGTGTTGGCGGGGTCAATTTTGGCAAACTTCCCAGCAACTAGACTTACTGGCAACTGATCTGGAAGTGTGGCCATCAGTTTGTGCTGTGATTCCTGCGCGTAACGAAGCCGATTTGCTACCAAAAACGCTGCGATCGCTCCTTTTACAGGATTATCCCGGCTCTCTTAAGGTGATTTTGGTGGAAGATCAGAGCACGGATGGTACAGCTAGTGTCGCACGCCTTGTTGCCCATCAATCAAACCAGAGCTTGCAGATGGAGGTGCTCAATGGTGAAAAGCTGCCTCCGGGCTGGAGTGGTAAGCTCTGGGCTCTGGAGCAAGGCGTTCGCCATGCCCAGAAGCTAACATCGCCCCCCGACTATTTTCTTTTAACCGATGCTGATATTGAGCATGACGGTGCAAATCTGGGCCGCCTAGTTAGCAAAGCTGAGCGAGAGGGCTTGGATCTGGTTTCTTTAATGGTGCTGCTGCGGTGTCAAAGTTTTTGGGAGCAACTCTTGATCCCGGCCTTCGTTTTTTACTTTCAAAAACTCTACCCCTTTCGCTGGGTGAATGACCCTACTAACCCAACTGCCGCTGCCGCAGGGGGTTGTATTTTGATTCGCCGCCAGGCTTTAAACAGTATCGGTGGGATCAAGGTAATTCGTCAAGCTTTAATTGACGATTGCGCCCTTGCTCAAGCAGTAAAGTTTAACACGGGTCGAATTTGGCTGGGACTCACTTCCTTGACCCGCAGCGTGCGACCTTATCCATCTCTGACTAGTATCTGGGAGATGGTTGTCCGCACTGCCTTTACCCAGCTGAACTATTCGCCGTTGCTGTTACTGGTAACTGTGTTCGGAATGACGCTCATCTACCTGGTTCCCCCTGTGGGAGCAATATTCGGTGTATTGACGAGAAACTGGCCAACAGCTCTAGCGGGTTTGTCTGGATGGTTGCTGATGGCCTGGGCTTACTTACCCACCCTCCGCTTGTATGGGTGTACACCCGTATTAGCTTTTTGCTTGCCGAGTATAGCCCTTCTTTATACCCTAATGACCCTAGACTCAGCTCTGCGTCATTGGCAAGGGCGAGGCGGCGGTTGGAAAGGACGGGTTTACCCTGCCCCTAATAGCCCGAACATAGAAAAGTCGTAACTCGCTGCAACACTTGCAGTCCCCGTAAGGCACCTCGAATCAGCCCGGCGGCAGCAATGGGTTGGCGGAGTAATCCAAGGGTTAAGGGGAGAGGTTGAAGCGAACCATCAGGGCTTAGCGCCTGCGTGAGATCCGGCAGGTTGTGGTAGCAGTCGTCGCTGACCACTCGTACCATTGCTACTGCGATCCCAGCTTCACCCAGAACCTTTAGGGCAGCAAATCCCTCCATATCGACAACGCCAGCATCGTAAATCTGACCCAATGTACGTTTTTGATCGGCTTCCCAGATCAGGCGATCGCTCGTGAGCCCACGAACTTCGCCCAAGAGGCAGGGGAGCCTCTCTTTCAGCTTCTGGTGCAGCAAGCTTGTTAATTCGCGATCGCTTGATTGCAGCTCTCGAGTAGACGCAATTGTTTCATAAACACACTCTTGGTAGAGGACAATATCCCCAATCGCGTAGTCAGGTGACAAACTCCCACATAGCCCCATGAGCAAAACTCTAGGCTGCGGATAACGCCGGAAGTGTCCAGCCTGTTGCAGTTTTTCTAGATGTCTAGCTAATGGCTCAGGACCTACTGGAATCGGCATAACCAGAGGTTTGGTGGGAGTAATGCGGCTTAAGCCTCGACAAACAGCCTTATATTCTGACCCTTGAGGAACCAGAATTACCTGCATGGGTATGGTCAACTGAATTTAACTTGGTATTACGTTTTGGCAAGAGTTTGAGGCTGGATAGTGCGACTTTAGCGATCGCGGGAATGAATTGCGGACGCAGCAGTCTGTGATCGAAGACACTCATCCGCCGTTCGTTTTCCTCAAGACAGGTCGAGAGAAACTTATCAGGCGTCAAATCCTCAGCAAACACGCTAGCCCCGATGGCTGTAAAGCCTTCATTATTGGGGTTGGGGCTCGAAAAGGTGTCGAGCAAATGACGGAGCGCCCTGCCGTAATGCCAGATATCCTGTGTAGCCCGGAGTATTTTTGCTCCCCTACCCTGACTAATTTGCCAGTAGTTCACCCAGTTCACAAAGAACACAATGTGGCGCACCTCCTCGTCAATGATCGGATCGAAGAGCGTGAATAATTGCTCCGGAAAGAAGCCCGACTGGCGGGCGAGCCCGAACAACCCGGACGCGAAGAAGGAATCGAGGCACTCCTCGTACCCAAAGTCGATGAAGGCTTGCTCTAGGTTGCCGGGAAGCTTAGTTGCGGGGCGCTCTGATATTTCGATTCCATAACATTTAATCAGGGTTTCAATCATTCGGGCGTGGCGTGTTTCCTCCATTGCCTGCAGGGTGATCGCTGAGCGCAAAACGGGCTCACTCACCGTCGCTGCGTAGGCGCTGAGCTTGGCTCCAGCTTGGCGCTCAGTGTCGAGAGCCTCTTCCCAGAAGGGAATTCCTCGCAGCACATCGAGGGCAGCGTCGTTCAGAGTCGGCCACGGTAGATGTTCGGGATTATACTCTCGGTGGCTTGCCATGAAGGTTTGGCAGAACAACTCCTTATGGGCCTCAGATCCGATTTTCATTTCCATGATTTCAGCAAATTTGTCTAAATTATCATAGCTGTGTAGAGAAGTGAGGAACACTGCCACACTCGCCATTTCAAGCCGGAACCGTAGGAATGTCATCCGTATCTTCACTCCTGAAACCATTCAACGAATGATCTCGTCAAGAGTATGCGAACTTGCTCTCCTGCTTTCTTTTCAAGAGGATAGGATGGCTAATGACTCTATGAACCCGGCGATAATTCTCCTAAATGGTAAAGCCAAATCGCAATACATCCCTACGAGAGCGTGTCAACATTTCCAGGTTAGCGATTAAATATTCCTGGCTTACAGTGAGTTTTTGGCTCGCCGTGACTGTGGCTGGAGTTCTGGCTTTCAGTTCTCTAAAATATGCCTTGTTTCCCGATATTACTTCTCCAGTGGTGGTGGTTCAGGCCACAGCCCCTTTCAAGACTGCCCTGGAGACAGAGGCACAGCTCACACAACCGCTCGAGCAGCGGCTGAGATCTCTAGAAGGACTAGATGATGTTCGCTCCTCTACCTACCCAGGTCAAACCGCCGTCAGTCTATCCTTCAAGATGGGGATGAAACTAGAGGAATCAAACCTCAAAGTCACAACAGCGCTCAAGCAACTAACGCTCCCTAGGGGAGCAACTCTGAAGGTTATTCCCCTCAACTTGAATGAGTCAGCTGTCGTCAGCTATGCCATCCAGAGTTCCGACAGAACTCTAACTCAGTTGACCCAGATCGCCCGCTTACAGATTGTGCCTAGCATAGAGCGGTTGCCAGGTCTACTTAAAGTAGAGCTGTTGGGTGCTCCAAGCAAAGCCTCTCCCCCAGAGTTAGTACAGTTCAACGGCTCAGTTGCCCTAGCCTTCCAGGTAATCAAGCGTGGCGATGCCAACACGTTAGAAGTGGTCAGTCGGGTGGAAAAAGCAGTGCAGCAGTTGCGCTCCACTTTGCCTAACGTACAACTGAGCTTGGCTGCTACTGAGGCGGATTATATCTCGGAAGCAATTCAAGCGACACTCGAGGCTCTAGCACTGGCAATAGCCCTGTCAGTCGTGGTAATCTTTCCTTTTTTGTGGAACTGGCAGGCAGCCCTGATTTCGGCACTGGCGATCCCCACTTCCCTGTTGGGGACGTTCATTGTCATGGCTACTTTCGGTTTCAACCTGGAGACGATCACGCTACTGGCATTGGCTCTGGTGATCGGCATTATCGTCGATGACGCGATCGTAGATGTGGAGAACATCGTCCGCCACATTGAAAACGGAGAATCTCCCCGCCACGCTGCTATTTCTGCCACCAATGAGATTGGAATGACAGTCACAGCCGCAACATTGACGATCGTGGCAGTTTTTATGCCAGTCGGGTTAATGGGGGGTGTGTTGGGCCAGTTCTTTAAACCTTTTGGGCTTACCGTCTCCGCAGCGGTGATCACCTCGTTGCTGGTTGCCCGTACATTATCCCCGTTATTAGCTGTGTACTGGCTTAAACCTAAACCCTCTCTCCGGGAGAATCCAATCTGGCTTAAGCTTATTCAACGCTACCGAGATTTACTGAGCTGGTCCCTGAGCCACCGTTGGAGAGTGGTGGGGTTAGCTATATTGATTTTTATCGTGGGGCTAGCGCTGATACCGCTGGTGCCAAAGGGGTTTATTCCTCAACTTGATCGCGGCGAGTTCAATGTGGTCTATGTGGCTCCTGAAACTACCTCCTTGAGTGAATCTCGCACAATTGCCCAGAAGCTCGAAGCCTTCGTGCTTCGTTCACCTGCGGTTAAGACAGTGTTGACGCTTGTGGGCTCCCGCGAGGGTGAGCCTAATAAGGGTACCCTCTACGTCAAGCTCGAGGCAGACCACACGCTCAGAACTTCCGAAGTAGAAGACCAATTGCGGCACTCATTGCCCGCAATTCCCAATGTCACCACGAGCGTTGAAGACATTCAGTTAGTTGGTACAGGGGACGAAAAACCTCTCCAGATTGCCCTCACAGGTTCCGACCCCGCAGCCCTTAACCGTGCAGCCAATGCCATCAAAGCTCGGATTCAGAACCTGCCAGGATTCGTTGATGTCACAACCAATGGTGAAGCGTATAGAGAAGGCAAACTTTTTGAGATCGAACATCTAAATACCCGCAGGGTGGCCTATGTTAGTGCCAACCTCACCAATAATCTGGCTCTGGGAAATGCTACGAACATTGTGGTGCAAGCTGCCAAGGGAATCCTACCTCCAACTGTATCTTTGGACTTACAAGGAGACTCTGCCCGTGTAGGCGAGATCTTCAGCAGTTTTGGTGCCACTATGGGGATGTCGGTTTTGTGCATTCTGTTGGTGCTGATAATGCTATTCCAAGGCTGGGTTTCACCGCTGGCAATTATCTTCTCTTTGCCCCTATCGCTGACGGGGGCGATGCTAGCTCTACTGGTTACCCGGACTGACTTCGGTATAATCTCGGTGATCGGCATTATCTTTTTGTTAGGTCTGACTAACAAAAATGGCATTTTGCTCGTAGACTATATCAACCAATTGCGCCGCTCGGGGTTGACCAGAGCTGAAGCAATCCTCAACGCAGGGCCATTGCGTCTAAGAGCGATTCTGATGACAACTGCTGCCACAATACTCGGCATGCTACCGCTCGCCCTGGGGGTGGGAGCAGGATCAGAGTTGCGATCGCCCATGGCTGTAGCGATTATCGGTGGGCTCGTCGCCTCCACCCTACTGAGTTTGATTGTCGTTCCCGTGGTTTATACCCTTCTAGATGATCTAAAATTACCGTCAAAAAAATAGCCAGTCCTGTTTAACTTGGCAGTAATTTTGAAGCATCAGCGGTGAGTGGCACTAGCTTGCCGCCTTTTGTCAATTTCAGGCGCTGACCACGCCACTCGACCGTGTTTCCTAGAAAGCTGTAGCACCATACCGCGAAGCTCATGAGGTCACGTAAAGGCACAAACCACAGAAACTTTGTTGCCACCGGATCTTTTAGGCTCTTGACCCCAACTACCCATCCCATTGCTAACCTCGTGATCCAGGTTATACCTAGCGCAGCCCAGCCTAAAGTCGAACCTCCAGTTGCGATCAATAATAATAAGCTTGTTGCTGTGCCGTGTGTAAATATCAGCCCTAGATAGCCCCAAGGCCGAGAAACCCTCTGGCAGCAAGCCCAGCGGGTCTGACGGTTGATTAAATCAGTAAAGCTTGGTGTCGCAAGTACGTGCTCAACCACATAGTCGGAAAGCACGACCTTGTAACCTGCTTTTGCGGGTAGGTTGCCCAAAAGGAAATCGTCCGCTAGATAATCGGCAATTGCCAAAAATCCTCCAATTGCTTCTAGGGCAGCTGTTTGGATTACAATAGTTGAACCTAGAGCAAACTTCATTCCTTCCAGCTTCCTGGCGACTAAAACGCTAGGGTGGAAATCGGTTGCAATCCAGAGGGCTTCAATCAAAGCCAGCCACCCTCGCGTCAGCGAACGGTACAGACATGTAACCACACCAACGCTGGGGTCGCGCATCGGCTGTATGACTCGCCGCAAATAGTCTGGCCCGACCTGGATGTCGCTATCCGCAATCAGCAGGATTGAATACTTTGCCACCTCTGCCGCATTCGCTAGATTGCTAACTTTTAGGTTCGAACCAATCGTGCGATCGCGAACTTCGAGCCGAATATCAATATCCGGGAAGTCGTGGATGATTTGCTTGACAACTTCCACGCCAGGATCCATAGGATCGCGCACACCGAAGACGATTTGATAGTTCGGGTAGTCCTGTTGGCAGAATGAAGCAAGGTTTTGATAAGCGTCACTGTCGAGGCCACAAATTGGCTTCAGGATTGTAATGGGTGGGTGGAAGTCTGGCTCAATTGGATTTGGACTACCAAAGAAATCGATAGCCGCATAGATTGAATAGCAGTAAAACCAGATCGCCGACAGACACAAGATCAGCAGCAAGTAGATGATTATCAGCACGCTCGTGATCTCAAAACAAGGGGGCTAGTATTTGGTGTTAGCCCCTTGGGGTTAAGGGGCGTTGGATGTCACCTGTTCAATCAGAGCAAGAACCGCACTCCTGCTGAGCTGCTCTTCGCCTTGAGCCAAGACATTAAGTGTAGCGTAAGCTAAAGCTAGCGAAATTTGACAAAACTCCCGAGCATAAACAGCAGGAAGCGCCTGATTGTAAGCGTCAGCAAGCGCTAGATTGCGCTGGGCATACTTCCGCATATTTTCTGAACTCCAACCCTCTGGAAAAAAGTTCACCCCACGCGCCAGATCTTGATCATGGTTACGGAGAATGTTTACCGCCTGTAAGCCCCGACCAAACCAAATCGCATCAGCACGGTTGGTATTCGTCCCATCGTACCAAGCCCATAAATCCGAAAGTAACAATCCAAAAGCGCCTGCGACTCCAAATGTATAGCGATCCAAATCAGACTCTGTACGAATTTTCCAGTTGCTTTGGGCCCAGTAAGCCATCCTCTCGGCCATTCCAGCCGTGGCATCCCAAATCCGAGGGGCAATGGTAACGGGAGCCAGTACCGCCCATTCTCCAATCCGAGTTGTTACTTTTGGTAACAGGTCATAATGCCTGCTTAACCCTACCGAGAAGTCATCAACGGCGAAGCCATCAACTGCGGCCTGTAAGGTCAGACTTATGGTACGAAACAGTTTGGCCTTGGTGGAGTTGTCCAGTCCTGGATGAGCTTCAATTTCATCTATGGCACGCATGCATAAGTATGCTGATGCTACTGCTTCTTGTAGCCCTGGCGGTAAACCAATAATTGGTATATAAAAAGTCCGACTAGTTTCTTGTATAACTTCCAATACGTCTATACGCAAACCCATCTGCTTAGCGGCTCTGAGATTTACATAACCGTTTATTATAACATAAATTACTTAAACGGAGTAAATTTTAGGCCAACTTAAGAAAATATTGCGTTAAATCTAGGATGTTCAGGCTCATTATCCCCCATTTTTCACTTTTGTACTATTTTTTTAGAAAAAGACGCTAAGGGAAGGCAGGGGGAAAAACAGAGCAATCTGATCGCAGGGGGAGCAAACCCTATGCCTAAAGGCAGGGGGCTTGGTACCATACTCTTAAATCCCTGCTCGTAAGAAATCCGTAACCTCTTCGGCGACTCTGGCAGACTTTTCTACATGCAAGTAGTGTCCAGCACCAGGTATCGTTACTAAGCGAGAACCCGAAATCTGCCGGTGCAAAATATTAGATTTGCGCGGGGAGATAATAACGTCATCGTCTCCGGTAAGGATTAACGTTGGGACTCGCAAAGCTGAAATATCATTAGTTATGTCGATCAGACTGACTCCCATGAAGTCAGAGGCATCGCTGTGTACTCGAGTATGCTGGAACTCACTTAAGACAAGTTCCTTTAAATTTTCTGGGACTGCAGGTGCGAAACTTTGGCGTAGCAGTGCTACATCCCACTGCCTTGTTAAAGCCTGCTGTAGAAAATCAGGATGAAGTTGAATGCGTGCCGATGTCGCCATCAACACGAGGCGTTCAACCCGGTCTGGGTAGGCTAGAGTGAACTTGAGTCCAATCAAGCCCCCCATAGATTGCCCTACGTAACAGACTGGACGCTTGACTCCTAACTCATCCAAAAACCCAGCCAGAAAGGCAGGAACCGCATCAATAGAATCGGGTACATGTCCATCCGTTGCACCGTGCCCCGGCAGATCGATAGCTACGGGAAAGAGTCCTTCCCCAAGCTTTGCTATCATCGGTTCCCAATGACGACTGCTGCCTCCGGCACCGTGTACTAGCAATAAAATTGGGTCAGACTCAGAGTTAGGCAGCCCTCGAGGCGCATTGTAATGGACTGCCAGACCTCCGACCTTAATCGAAGACATACTCTCAGTTGTGTTCAAGACTTTAAGACCAGGTTGGTTAACATGGTGTTCATCTTGTTGACAGACTCTGTGTACTCTAGATGTGGAACTGATTCTGCCACAATGCCTGCTCCAGCATTTAAATAGACCCTGTCACCATATTGGTAGACTGAGCGCAGGGCGATCGCTAAATCTGACGTTCCTGAGCTATCTATCCAACCGATGGCACCTGCATAGATTCCTCGTGGCTCATCTTCCAGACGGTCGATCCATTCTAAAGCCTTAATTTTATCAATCCCAGACACAGTAATTCCAGGAAATAATATTTTCAAAGCATCCCACAAAGTCTTTCCTGGTTTGAGCTGACCACCAACCCGAGACGATAGATGCTGCACAGTCCGGTATTGCTTCACCTGCATGAAATCAAAAACTTGAACTGTTTCTGGCAAACACACACTCGCAATCTCGCTTTGCGCCAGCCAAATCGAGAGCGCGTGTTCTTTCACCTCTTTAGCATCAGTGAATAATTCACCATTTAGACGCGCATCCTCTACTTCGTTAGAGCCACGCGGCCGGGTTCCTGCCAGAGGATTAGTAACGACGAATCCATTAGCAGTGGTTTCCATCAAAATCTCAGGACTGAAGCCTACTGCCGAGACATCTCCTAAACTCAGACAATATGAGCGCGCTGAATTGTTGCTTTTGGCTCCTAATGAATAGGTTCCAATCACATCCATATCGCCTTGAACCTTCACGTAACGGGAAATAATGGCTTTATGTAACTCACCACTTTTAATCCCATTAATTAGAGAATTAACCCGATCTTGATACTGTTCACTATCAGCGAAGTCAACGTCTGGAGGTGTGGCAACAACATCTGGCAATTTGCTATCAACTGACAACGCTTCTTGTACCTTTGCCGGAGACTTGATGCTTCTGATGTGAACTCCCTTAGTAGTAATGTACAGTTCGGTTTCTGGAACCAAAAAATACAAAAGAGGCTGCTCGATTGCCTTTGAGTAGGAGTAGTAGAAGCGAGACATGTCAAAGCTTACATAACCATAAGCAGTCCAATTTTCAATTGGCAAAGATGCAAATGCGGACTCTACTTGCTTAAATGGATCGGTGACCGGCTCTGACCGATGCTGACCCAGGCATTTGCTCTCGACAGCTTGCTCGCTTACCAATACCTCAGCCAAGGCATTGCCAGCAATACGTACCTCGTTCTCATTTTCGTACATCACATAGTCTGAAAAGATCCCAGCCTGAAGCAGATTCTGCAACATAAGCAGAGGATCTCTCTGACCGGGCAGAAACATTTCGTGATAAGTTAGGAAATCACTTGCTACCTGGTACATCGATTCACTGCCTTTAGTAAACGTAGTTAAATGTGTTTATGTCTCAAAAACGACGGGTTTCACTGAACAGAAATCAGAAGTCAGGAGTCAGGGGTCATTCTGACTTCTGATTGTACTGGCGGATGAATCAATCGGTTCTATCGTTAAAGCGCAGCATTGTTTTTGCTCCACGACGATTCATCTGTAGTGTTCTCCTGACTTGGAGATTCCTCTTTACACAGCACTTGTTGTTAGAGACTTCACTGGCCAGGCTTCAACTTTTTCCTTGATGGCGCGCATTTGAGTCCGTGTATTCCCATTTAGGAAAGACTCCAGCTTCTCGGTAGACCACGCGCCCTCGGCTGGCTCAAACTTTTGTATCCAAGTCATGATGACGCCAACCCCCTGCGGTAACTCCTCGTAGGTCCAGTGGATCTTCATTTCCTTGAAGGGAAAGGCTTTTTCCACTCGTTCCGCTGTCGCCTGCCGACCGGGCTTATCAATGATACGACGCGAAACCCAACTGCTGGAGGGACGACCACCCTCTGGGAAGGTGGTGAGGCTAAATAGAACTTCATTGCCTTTTCGCTCTAGCACTTCCGCCTTTTCATACTCTGTAAAGAGCTGGGGCCAAAGTTCAATTGTGTTTGTTAGATCAAACACTGTGTCAAAATCCCGCAGAATCACTATCGAGTTTTCTGTATAACCTGGCATTTTCAATCACTCCTGAAATTTACAAATGTTGCTTTACTCTTAGACAAGGCCGACTGCCCTGACCCAACTGGCATCCAACCCCTTAATCCGAAGTGGAAAACAAGCCACTTGGAAATTGGTTGCAGGTAGCTGTTCGAGATTCGCCAAACGTTCGATTTGAATGTATTCGCGTTCTCGACCGTAAAAGTGTGCTGGCCACAGAAAGCTGCGATCGCCTGTGCGCCAAAAGTCTTCCAGCATGGTGACAAATGGGCGATCAAATCCATAGGTGTCAATCCCCATGACTTTGATTCCCTGATCCGCCAGCCATTCGGTGGCATCCCGACCCATACCGGGGGCATTGAAAAAGTACTCTCGCTTGCCCCACAGCTTGTCCGTTCCCGTCCAGAGCAGGACGATGTCAAGGGGTTTGAGTTGATGCCCAGTTGCATCCAGAGCGTCCTTGATATCCTCGACGGTAATAAAATCCCCAGGGCTTTTGTGTCGTAAGTCGAGGCGGACGCCATTACCAAAGAACCACTCTAAGGGCAATTCATGGACCGAACGAGCGGGACTCCCCTCCGAATTAGGACCGTAATGGATTGGTGCATCAATGTGGGTGCCCATGTGGGTGGGCAAGGTCACAGTGTCAAGGGTAATGAATGCACTATCGGGGAAATCCTCAGGGTTAAGGCGGCGGGGATCGGCTGGAGTTTTAGCAGAATTTCGTGCCGCCACTTCACCAGCAAATTTTTTAGCCCCCTCAAAATGGTCTAGTCTGTCAACGCGAATCTCCATGGGTTCTCCAGGAGAATTCTCGACTAAGACGCTGAGGTCAACTAACTGCGGCACCAGCAACCTCCTTCTTTTCGAATAGCGCGTTGGCTTCAATAGTCTCCATAGCTTTGTCCAAAGACAAGTTCACGTCGGTAATCCCGACAATCGGTAGTGCCAAGAGAATAGCGGCGATAATCTCTTCTTTTGTCGCCCCCTCTTCCAATGCCCGTTGTACATGGGTACCAATCCCTGTGATCCCCCGATGAGCAGCAAATATGCCGATAATGATCAATTCATTCGTTTTTTCGTCTAGGGGGGAGTACTCCTTCACAGACTTGGCTAGATCGAAAAAACCTTGGGCAACATTGGGTGATTCTTTGATCAAATTCTTCATGGAATTTTCTCCTGGTTGAAGTGATTCAATAATCAACAAGAATTAAACTAATTCACTTGTAGGGACGACTTTGCGGGTCGTCTTGAGCAATGCTTTGCGGTGAATTTTTCCAGTTGAAGTGCGAGGTAACTCAGACAAAAAGTGGATGGTTTTCGGAGCTTTAAAATGAGCTAGCTGAGACTTAGCAAACTTGCGAATGCTATCTTCAAGCTGCCCAGACTCCCTGAACCCGGACTTAAGGCAGATGTAAGCGACGACCTGGGTTAGATGTTCACCACCATCGGACTCTGGAATCGCGGCGACATCGAGAACACTCTCGTGTTGGAGCAACACGTCTTCAATTTCAAAGGGTGAAACCCACTGGCCATTCACTTTGAAAAAGTCGTCCTTGCGTCCCATAAAAGAGAAATAGCCATCTCGGTCACACAGGTACTTATCTCCGGTTAACATAGTTTCCCCAGAGAGAGCTTCCCTCGTCTCCCGCAGCCGGTTCCAGTACCCTAACATCAGACTCTTTCCACTCACCTCGAGGCTGCCAATTTCGCCGGGAGGAAGGGGCAAACCATTTTGATCTACAACTCGGACATCATAACCGGGAACCGGACGACCAGAACTGCCTGGTCTACATTCTCCGGGTCGGTTCGACAGGAAAATGTGTAGCAATTCAGTGGTACCAATACCTTCATAGATTTTGATCCCGAAGGTTTCTTGCCACTTATGCCAAATAGTACTGGGCAGTTGCTCGGCTGCCGATGCGCACAGGCGTAGAGATGAGACATCTAGGGGAGTGATTTCATGCGCGGCCAGAAGGCCCGCATACACGGCAGGGATGCCAAACAGAATTGTGGGTCGGTAGCGGTGGATGTCATCAATCACATCAAAAGCGTTGGGAGCATCGGACAACACGGCGGCACCACCAACTGCCATTGGCATGTAGAGGGTGTTGCCGAGGCCGTAAGCAAACGGCATTTTGGCTACCGAATACGTAATGTCATCTTGATGCAGACCCAGGGTGTTTTTGCCGTATAGTTGGGCACAAACAACCATACTTCGATGTAGGTGGAGCACGCCTTTTGGTCGGCCTGTACTACCAGAGGTGTAAAGCCAGAAAGCCGGTTCGTCTGCCGACGTTTCTGCCGGTGTTAGTTCCTTGGTCTGCTGCTTGAGCGCAGAACCAAAGGGGTTTTCTCCATCCGTAAGCAGAACATGGCGCAAGAACTTAGACTGGATTGGTGCTAGTTTCTCCTGCCACTCTTGGTTAGTCAGCAATACCTTAGCGCGGCAATCTTGCAGAATATACTGGATATCATCAACCGTAGAACCAGTATTAATTGGAACCGGCACAGCACCTAGCCAGATCGCGCCCCAGAAGGCAAATACAAACTCGGGACTATCTGGCAACACAATGGCCACCCGGTTTTCCCGTTCCACACCAAGATCAGATAGTAATGCGGCAGCGCTTCGGACATTTGTATATACATCCGAGTAGCTGTATGTCTGATCCTGATGGTAAAAGGCCGCTCTTGAGCCATGTCCCCTATAGAGGTTGCCTTCTACGAAGTAAGCTGCAACATTAAATACATTAGGCAACTGTTCGTAACTCTGATTCATCGCACCTTCCTTACGGGTTACTAAATGGATTACTGAGCGAGGACGTGAACCAGCACATAATCATCCCAGTGGCACCAAGTAGCCAGCCATTCTTTGACCCCACATTTAGATGCCCTAAGCTCTGCTGAACCGTGCAATTTTATGGTCAATCCCGTCTGAGACACACTGCATTCGATTTCGTTCCAGCCGATGTCAGCTAACCCGGTGCCTAAAGCTTTTCCCACAGCCTCTTTGGTGGAAAAGCACACTGCATAATATCGCTCAGGATGTGGTGCTTCTAGGCACTGGTTGATCTCGTTGGGGGTAAACAGTAGACTCAGAGTTTCCTGATCGTAGCGGTCAACCAGTCTGGCAACTCTACTGATGGGTGCGATATCAATCCCAATCCCCTTAATCTGGGCTGTCAATCTTGGTTCAATGGGTAGGGGCGGTGTGTGCCCACCTGATAGCACGGGCGACCAATCGCCGGTCGCCCCCCCAAGTGTTGGGGGACAAATCATTTAGGAGTGGCAGCTAAAGCCTGGTCTACCATGTTGCCAACTTCAGCCAGGGTCATATCCTTGCGGGATTCAAGCTTGATGTTGACCCCTAAACGACGTTTCAGCCCCAGGGAAATTTCCACTGTTTCCGTGGAGTCGAGTTGCAAATCTTTGCGTAAGAGAGCTTGGTCGGTAATCGACTCTTCGTCAATACCTAAATCGATCAGAATGTCTTTCAGAGCATCAATAACCATGTGTCTTCACCTCAAGAAAGAAATTGATTAACTTTGAGAGGGGGTGAGAGGGTGAATGTAGCCGGTGCTGCCCATCTCCCCCTCTCCCCTAAACCTTCGAGATTACAAAAGCTGCGTTAACTCCTTCGCGGGCGCGAGAGTTTACCAGTGTCCGGGAAACAGGAATGCTTTGCGGTTGGGTAACAAAGTTTAACTGGCAGCCTGGGTCTGGAGCCGTTATCTTCTGAGTCGGTAACTTGCCAGTCTCCATCGACAAGAGACTGCAAGCCACTTCCGTCACGCAAGAAGCCCCGTAGAGATGACCATAAAGAGATTTTGGCGTTGTGATCGGGACGTTCGGTGCCTCTTCACCAAAAACTGCTTGCAAAGCTTGAGCTTCCACCCGATCGCTGTTTTGAGTGCCGCACCCTTCTGCAAACACCACGTCGATATCACCGGGTGTAATGCCAGCATCTTTAATCGCTTTGCGCATACACCGCTCAAACTGGGTGCCTTTTGTCGTGTCGTGATCAGTAGTCATGCTACCAGAGACGACCTCGCCATAAATCTTGGCACCACGGTTCGTGGCGTGCTCAAAAGATTCCAACACCAAGACTGAGCTTCCCTCGCCCAGCACCAAGCCGCTGCGATTGCGGTCAAAAGGCTGATAGGCAGTTTCAGGATCTGTTGCGGCGGTGACTTCGCCTGTCTCGTAGTAACAATTCATCCCGAACTTGGTAATCGGAGCTTCCGAGCCTCCAGCTATCACTATGTCGTTATGCCCTTGCTGGATGGACTTGATCCCAAAATACAGTCCACTGGCTCCACTAGCGCGATCGCAAACAAAGCTCTTGCTATAGCCCCGGATGCCAAACCGAATCGTGACAAAACCTTGTGCTGCGGTGGGGAACCAAGCAGTTGCCTGCCAAGGGTTCACCATTGTCGGGCCATCTTGGTAAAGTTCGTAGAAGCCCCTCTCAGCAATATCCCAACCGCCAGCGTTGTTACCAAACCAAACTCCGACGCGATAGGAATCTTCTTTTTCCAGGTCGAGGTCGGCATCTTTTAGCGCCAAGTCGGTTGCAGCCAGCGCGTAATGCGTAAAACGGTCTGTCTTAACGATGAACCTGCGGGGAATAAAGTCCGCTGGATCAAATTCCGAGATTTCTCCCGCTACTTGGGTAGGATAGCCTGTGGCATCAAAGCGACTGATATTGCGAATGGCAGATTTGCCTTCAGTCACGTTACTCCAGAAAGCATCTTTCCCAATCCCAGCCGGATTGACGATACCGATGCCTGTGATCACGACGCGATCGCTTTGTTTACTCACTCTTCCTCACCTTTATACTTTCGTAAAATTGCTGCCGAATGGATCCCACCAAAGCCACTGGCAGTCAGCAGAGCGGTTCCCACGTCAGCAGTACGCGCTCCAGTCGTCACATAATCCAGATCGCAAGCCGGATCTGGGAACTCATAATTAATCGTCGGGTGAATCACAGAAAGTTCAATTGCGCCCAGAGTTGCCACAACTCCCACCAAGCTGGCAGAAGAGAGCGAATGACCAATCATTGACTTGGTTGAGCTGATTGGCACCCGATATGCTTTATCGCCCAGTACCTTTTTGTACGCATTCGTCTCGAACAAGTCATTCTGGGGTGTGGAACTGCCATGGGCGTTGATGTAGTCAAGTTCCTCTGGTTCAACCTTGCCCAAGCTCAGCGCTCGCTCCATCACCGCCGCCATCGGCACCCCATGATCAGGAAGGTCGGTCATATGAAAGGCGTTGGCGACGCTGGAATAACTTATGATCTCAGCGTAAATGTGAGCACCGCGATTAAGAGCGTGCTCCAGTTCTTCCAGCACCAGTACGGCAGCCGCTTCCCCAATCACAAACCCAGCTCGCTTAGCATCAAACGGACGCGAAGCCTTAGACGGTTCACAATCGGTAACGGAAAGAGAGCCGATGACATCGAGTGTGGAATAGGTCAGGCTAGTCAGTGGCGCTTCCGAGGCTCCCGCCACCATCACCTGCATTTCCCCAGACTGAACCTGCTCAAAACTCAGTCCCAGCGCGTCCAAACCAGCAGTGCAGCCAGTAGACAAAGAGGTTACTGGTCCACAAATTTCATATTTTTTCGCCAGTAACCCTGCGGGGTAGTTGAACATGCCTGCGTTGTAAAAATTCTCGCCCGTGACCACATGTTTTAATGGCTGGGTACCTTTTTCACTGCACTGCTCAAATATTTTCTGAATATATGGAGTCCCACCAATCGCCGATGAGAAGATAATTCCCATGGACTCTAGGTTTTCCTGACTCAGGTCTAACCCCGAGTCTTTAACTGCCATCGAGCCTGCTGCAACTCCAAAATGCACTACTCGGTCTTGACCGATTAGGTGGTCAAACTCTTCTCCTGAACAGTGATCTGCCAAATCAAAATCCGCCACTCGACAAAGCACCTTACTCTTGATTCCCATGCTCTCCATTTCTGGATCACCCTCAAGATAGGACTCTCCTTTGATCGCGTTTTTCCAGAATTGATCCTTGCCGATTCCGAGAGGAGCTATAACACCGATGCCTGTAATTACTACTCGTTTCATCTCTTTATTTTTTGGTTAGATAAGTTACTAACTACTGAGGTATTGACCGGCATAAGCTGGGCTAGCACAACTTGATTAGTGCCAAGAATATCCGTTTCAATCCCCAACTTAAGCTAAGACTTGTCGCAGTCCTGCAGACTCGACAATCCAAGGTTTACAGTCTCCAGTGCGGATAGAGCGCATGTGGGAACCAGGAATGCCCTTAATGGCTCGAATCCAGTCGATCAAATCTAGATTTTTTTTCAGATCGACCCTACTATACTGACCGCCTAGGTGCTCAAATAATTCATCCTTTATACTTAAACATGGCATTTTTTCTAAAAAACCTAGTTCAGCAATGAATGAATTTTCATTGTAGTGACGCAGTGGTCTTAACTCAGCAAACACTAAAAATCGACCAGCATTCAAGAGTGGTTTTAAACTACTTGAAGCCATGATAATTCTTGTTGGTAGGGTTTGAGTCTGACCGCGCGTCCAAATCTTTCATACCGCGTTAAACTTAGAGCTTCGTGAGGTTTATGACTGGCAGCAGCTTGGAGTAAATCGTAACTAGTTTAAGCCGCTGACTGTTTTTGTTAGTTGGTTTATAGTTTGACATGCAGATGTTTCATTCGAGTCTAGATAAATGTTTAATGCTGTACATCTTATGTCTGTTTTATGTCGAAATCCTAGGTGAAAATGTGGTAACTCGGTCACACACCTAGAATTACCTCAGCAACTCTAATTGTCAATTTATTGCTGAGGTTTGTAACTCGTTAATTCCCTAATTTTGGTCTAGGCATGTACGGCCTCAATTATACTGTTTGCAGTCTGTGATGAGATGATGTTAGTTACCTTGAATCCAGCCCCATCCAAGAGCGAGCGGTATTGTTCTTCGGTGCGCTCATAGCCGCCAGGGGTTAAGATCAGTGACTGGATATCTACTAACTTGCCGACAAAAGGATCATTACCTTTGGGCATAATCATCTCGACGAGCAGGAGCAATGCATCCTTTGCCATGGCTTGGTGGCAGTTCTTGAGGATTTTAATAGCGCGCTCATCATCCCAGTTATGCACCACAAACATAAGAATGTAGGCATTGCAACCACTTGGCACCGACTCCAGGCAGTCGCCAGCAATCAGTTCGCAGCGCTCTGTCAGTCCAGCCGCCTCAATCAGAGGTTTCACACCTTCAATCACAGGCGGGAAGTCGAATACCACTCCCTTCATCGCTTGGTTCGCCTTGAGGAGAGAGAGAATGGTACTTCCATATGCACCGGCGACGCCAATTTCAACTACTTTGCCGATGGAGGAGAAGTCATAATTTTCTAGAAGCGAGGCAGAAGCCCTGGTGACCATACTGGTCTTTGACTCGCTTGAAGTCCTAGCGAATTCAGGGTTTTGATTATAGAACTCGAAGAAGCTCTTTTCGTAGAGGTGGTCGAAGGCGGGTTCTCCAGTTTCCACACTGTAAAGTAGGTTTCCCCACAAGCTCCAGTGCCACTCCTCACCAAACAGCATCACCGAAGCTCGCAATGAGTCGGGAACGTCGGTTTGCAGGAACTCGGCGGGGGGTGTCAACATAAAGCGACCGGTTTCGTCTTCAGCAAAGATACCTACCCCAGCGAGCGCTCGCAACACCCGGTAGAGCGAAGGTCCATGGCTTCCAGTCGCTTGCGCTAGTTCGTCGATGCTCTTCGGTCCATCTGCCAGCACATCAGCAATGCCGAGTTCAGCTGCGACGTAAATTGACCGCGCCACCCGGAAACCCCCTAACATTTGCAGCATTGCCACTGGTGGCGGTAAGTCCGGTGGCATTCTGGGCGTTTCTGGTTTAGTAGATATCATCGTTTCTCTAGACCTGCTCTAACGTTTAAGTGAGGTGAGTGTACCTTCACAGAATTCAGGAGTCAGTTGCCAGAATTTAGCAATGTTTTCTGTGGAATAAGAAAAGCGCGTTGCATTCTGCTTGAAACCCCTGGCTTTAGACGTGGTGTTATTCTGACTACTGAAAACTGAAATCAGCGAATTTTTCTGATTAGGTATTTTTTGTGTAGGCAACTTGGTAGAGTACCGGCTCAGACTTGGCGATTTTTCCGATTGCAGGCATGTGTGAAAGGGCCTCGGGATTTTTAAAAATCGCTTTAAAGTCTTCTACACTCCTCCACTGGGCGTAGTTTGTGACCCATTTACCGTCTAGACTCTTATGAATGTTAGCACTGATGAATCCCGGCAGTTTACACATCACGTCTTCAGTCGCTTCTACAAGCAGATCGACCAAAAGTTGTTGGTTTTCCGGTTCAACTGCAAAGACGTTAACCAGGGTGACAAGATTCGCGTCTTTTGAAATCTTGGTCAGCTTTTCTTCGTTGGCGATCATAGTCATTCTGATACTTCCTAATTAATGCAGATACAATGCCTGAAAAATTACACGGGTACGGCTTCGATTATGCTCATTGGAGACCGCGTTGAGATCACTTTCGCTAGCTTGAAGCCAGCTGCCTCGAAAAGTTCTCGGTATTGAGCCTCGGTGCGCTCAATAGCGCCAGCGGTCATGATCAGCGCCTCAACGTCGACAATCTTACCTAATGATGGTTCGTTGCCTGGTGGGATAATCATTTCGACGACTAGGAGCAATTGATTCTGTGCGATCGCGTTGCGGCAGTTCTTCAGGAGCTTGATAGCGCGCTCATCATCATAGTCGTGGATCAAATTCTTAACAATGTAAGCGTCGCCACCACTAGGAAACGACTCAAATACGTCGCCAGCGACGAGTTCACAGCGATCCTCAAGTCCAGAAGCCTTAATCAAATCTCTCGCCTGTTCGACGCGAGCCGGTACGTCGAAGAAAATACCCTGCATCGTGGGGTTCTTCTTGAGAATAGAGGCAACGAGACTTCCGTCTCCACCTCCAGTTCCGACGTCAACAACCTTGCCCACTGACGAGAAGTCATAATTGGTCACAATCGCGGCATCGGTCATTCCCAAAACACTGACCATCGCCGCATCAAATTTCTTGGCAACTTCAGGGTTTTGATTATAGTAATCTTGGAACTCCATCCCGAAAAGTTGGTCAAAAGCGGGTTCCCCTGTTTTCACACTGTGAAGAATGCCTCCCCACATGCGCCAGTGCCACTCTTCACCGGTTACGATCGCATAGGCACGTATCGAGCCGGGAACGCCGGTTTGCAGCATCGCCCCTCGGGGCGTCAACTCGAATCTGCCTGTTTCCGACGTTTCCGCAAATATAGCGAAACTGGCGAGTGCTCGCAACAGCCGATACAGCGACTGGGCGTGGGTTCCAGTTGCTTGCGCTAGTTCTTCACTGCTCTTGGGTCCATCCGCCAATAGGTCAGCAATACCGAGCTTCGCTGCGACATAAATCAACTGCGAAAGTCGATAAGCGTTCATCATTTGAAGGATTTTCACCTGGGGCGGCATGCCCTGGGGTCCTTGAGGAGGAGATCCCGTCAGTTTTTGGGGTTTGTCTTGTTTAGATACAACCATTATTCTACACTTGCCCTAATTATGAACAGCATTAGATAATTCTTTTGCTTCATTAAATTGCCTATGAAGCTGGAACATGGTGTCAATTCCTGCCATTAGCTCAATCATTTCTTTCAATGCCATCACAATCCGCTGATATTGTCGAATATCCTTATGACTGAGGGCTCCACCTTCCCGGTCTTTGAGCCACTTTTCACAAATCCGACAACCACCGAGATATAAGTTCCAGACCTCCGGCGGCACGCCATTGAAGTACTGCGTTTGGTTGATCCACACGAGCCCTTTGTCCGCACTCTGCCTCGGCTCCGTGTAGCGCACTGTCTCAACTGTATTGTCACCCATGACTGGATAACTGGCAATTGTTGGCATTAGCTTTTCATGATTTCGCACAGGTTGCGAAACATGGATTCTAATAATTCTTGTGGTCTGTACATCCGACGCTGGTCTTCCTTGCCGTCGGGAATGAACTCCATGCCAAGCTGCTCTGCGAAGGTCAGGATAATCTTTATTGCTGCAAAGTTCAGCGGCTGTTTGCTGGGGGCGTCGAAAGCGCTCTCGGTGTTCTACTATTGTGTTCATTTCTAACAGGCTTTTACGATTTATTCGCAACTACTAGGTCTACAGACACTTCGAAAGTTAGTAAGCTTCGACTTTTTGGTTGGCGTTTTCAACCCAGTCAATCTATCAAAAGTATATTATTCCATGTTGAGCAGTGTATCCAGGTGCATGCTTTGAGCAGTTATAAATTCTGTCTTTATCGAATTTATCAGGTGTCGTACCCAGAGAAATTTAGCTTTTTTAGGTTTCCACCTAGTAGCAGAAGCTTAGGGAGACCGGGGCTAGTGGGAGCCGCCGTCTTTATTAGTAGTCATTTCGTTTATAGTTTTGCATGCGTAAGCTTAAACAAAGTCTAGGTAAAGGGTTAAGACTGTCTATTTTATGTCTGTTTTATGTTTAAATTTTGCTTTAGGTGCTAAAACTAGGTACAATTGACACATGGAGATTTGTCTTGGTTCTTCAAGCTCGCGCTTGGTGTTGCTTTTGTACCGCCAAATCAGCCCCTTCTTCTTCAACTGATTACCGATTACCAATTAATAATCGGTTCTCTATAACCATAAGTATTGCTCACCCCTGAAACCAGTAGATATGCGTCACCAAATCTAAGCAATGGATACTCAGAATCATCGCTTTTTATCTAGGATAAATTTTACTAATTTTTGTTGAAAAGCTTGTCAAGTCCTTGAAATAATGGAAACAATGTTTTTTGCTCAAATAATATTTTATAATTGAATCATAGTCAGTAAGATAAATAAGATAATTTTGTAATGATTACTATAAACTTCAGCAGATTTTAGTAGAAACCCCTGCTATCATTAAAGGAAAAATTCCGAGGATAAACCATAAAAGCCTTCTGCCCTCTGCATAAAAGCCTTGTTTTTACTAGCTCTGCAGGGTAAAATGAATATCAGTTGGCGACTCTAAGGGCTTTGGGGGCGCTTGATTAGTTGATATGGTTTGATTATCCTCCTGTTCAGACCGGCAATGCAAATTACCCAGTGTCTCCATGCAGCCCAACTCGTTTCTGACCTAGAACGATCCGAGCATTTTTACGGCAAAGTGTTGGGATTATCCAAGGTGGAGCGAACGCTCAAATTCCCCGGCGCGTGGTATCAAGTCGGCGAGTTTCAAATTCACCTGATTGTTGCCCCAACTGCTCCAGCTGAACTACAAAACCCCGAAAAATGGGGTCGCAACCCACACATAGCCCTCTGTGTGACTGACTTGGACGCTGCCAAGAAGCAGATGCTCGCTCATAGCTGCCCTATACAAATGAGCGCCTCCGGTCGAGCTGCTATGTTCACCCAAGACCCAGACGGCAATATCATCGAACTAAGTCAAATATAAAATCTTACAGTAGAGGGTTCTGGAGTGCAACACAGCGTCAAGAATGAAAATCATTGCCTACTCATACAGTGAGCCCCTATTGGAACCGCCGCCTGAATCAGCTAGTTGGGGGTGGGAGGTTGATGGGATTTATCAAGATTTAGGTAATCGGCTGGAGCTGCGGCAGCTATTAGTGGATTCTCAAGCAGAACCACCTGATTATCTATTAATCCGGCGACTGGAAGAACTCGGAGACTCAGTACAGGAAGTGAGCGATCGCATCGCCCAAGTCGAAGCGTTGGGCGTTCAGGTGATTGCCATTGAACAACCCTACAAATCATCCCAGGTTGGGCAAGATGCCGCCACTACCAACCTGATAGCAGACTTGCTGCTCCTGCAACTTCTTCAGCGCGAACACAAAAGCCGCCGCATCCGCACTGGACATGCCCGCAATCGCCTCGACGCCATACCACCTCCTGGAAAAGCGCCCTACGGCTATCGGCGAGGCAAGGACAAATACGCCCTTGATCGCAGTGCTTCCCCAGTAGTAAAGGATTTTTTTGAACAGTTCCTGCTCTATGGTTCCCTGCGAGGCGCAGTTCGCTACTTGGCACAAAAATACGGCAAAAAAATCTGGCGTTGCATAATAGAGAGATGAGTTGAGGCTATATACTGTGCACTGTCCATACTGTAACTCTACGGAGATCAGGAAAAATGGTAAGCGAAAAAGTAAACAGAATCACATCTGTATACGTTGCG
>JAABUX010000933.1_pt1 | contig 46468 bp, 46 predicted proteins | sample 5561851 | NCBI WGS metagenome assembly JAABUX01 (sample SAMN10711883, study PRJNA513361) | rock metagenome | isolation source: Antarctica rocks | place: Antarctica: Victoria Land, Richard Nunatak red sandstone | collected 2016-01-03 | reverse complement strand
TCTCGCGGAGGAGAATGACGATGGCGGGGTATAGGCCCCAGGTGTCGAGGCGGTTCTGGCCGGCGAGGAGCATGAGGGCGGCGCCGACGAGGAGCTTGTCGGCGATGGGGTCGAGCATGCGGCCGATGTCGCTGGTCTGGCGCCGGTCGCGGGCGAGGCGGCCGTCGAAATAGTCGGTGATGGCGGCGGCGGCGAAGACGAGGCAGGCGCCGAAGTTGCCGCCGGGGGTGTGCAGGGCGACGAGCGCGGTCAGCACGGGGATGGCCGCGATACGCGAGAGGGTGAGGAGGTTGGGGAGGTCTGTGAGCACGGGCGACGCTCCTGCGGCGGTCAGGGCGTTTTGCGCGGGGCGCGGATCAGTGGAAGAGGTAGGTGCAACCGGAGCCGATGAAGGCGAGGGCTGCGACGAGGAGGATGGCACGGAGCGAGGCGGTCTGCAGCGAGGGGCCGAGAATGTTTCGCAGCATGGTATCGCTCGGGTTCGACATATCGGGCCTCCTGGAACGGGACTGCATTACCCGAACTGATGGACAGCGCGAAGCCTGTTGGCTTGTCTAGGGGCGGGAAGAGGTGGATTTTTGTGGGTATGCGGCTCGCGGCGTTGACGATGGCCTACAATGAACCGGTGTGGGCGCGGGTTTGGGCACGGTATTATGCTCGGCAGGTTGGGGCTTCGCATTGCTACTTGCTCGATCATGGATCCGATGATGGGAGCACGGAGGGGCTGGGGATCCGGGTCGAGCGGATGGCGCGGTCGGCGTTGGACGAGGATGCGCGGGCGGCGCAGATCGGGGCGCGGGTGGCCGGGCTGCTGCTGGAGTACGACGCGGTCGTGCATTCTGACGTGGACGAGTTGGTGGTGGCCGATCCGGGGCGTTTCGCGGATTTGCGGGCGTATGCGGCGGGGAGTTCGGCCGAGGTGGTGACGGCGGTGGGGCTCGATGTGCAGCACGTGCCTGGGGAGGAGGCGGCGCTGGATCCGGGGCGGCCGATCGGGGTGCAGCGGTCGTATGTCCGGTTCAGTGCGGCGATGTGCAAGCCGGCGTTCGTTCGGCGGGCGGTGCGGTGGGCGCCGGGGTTCCACACGTGCGATGCGGCGATGGTGGTGGACGGGTTGTTCCTGTTCCACTTGCGATATGCGGATCTGGAGCTGGGGCTGCGGCGGCTGGGGCGGACGCGGGGGCAGGCGTTTGCGCGGCCGGAGACGAATTTGCATCAGCGGGTGAGCGATGCGGCGTTCGCCGAGATGGTGACGAATATCGCGCAGTTGCCGCGGGCGGAGGTGCCGTTTTCGGTGGAGGACGGGGAGATGGCGGGGTGGATGGGGCTGGTCGGTGCGGGGGGCGAGGGGTGGCTGACGCTGTCGGGGGATCGGCTTTGGCGGTTGCCGGAGCGGTGGCGGACGCTGTTCTGAAGGTTCAGTAGGCGGTGAGGTCGACGCGGTAGGTGCAGAACGGGGTGGTGTAGGCGCCGTGCACTTCGGACGGGTTCCAGTGGGCCTGGAGTTCGGTGTCGTAGGATTTGTGGTCGGGGGTGGGGCGGCTGCGCTTGGCGGCAAGGGTGTCGGCGGTGGCGGTGCCTTCGAGGACCCAGGTGCCCTGGTCGGGGGTGAAGACGAGTTTTCCGTCGCGGACGAGGAGGGTTGCGTCCGTCGCCGGGCAGCGGGCGAGGGTGTCTGACGGAGTGAGCTGGCCGTGGAAGCGGGCTTCGGGGCGGTCTCGCACGGAGCAGGCGGCGAGGGCGAGGGGGAGGGCGAAGAGGAGGTGGGGCCGGGTCATGCGGGTTGCTCGGCGTAGATGGCGACGCGGGGCGGTTGGGTGCTTTGGGCGAGGCCGCGGTACATGCCGCGGCTGTTGAAGGGGAGGGTGTAGTTGCCGTGGCGATCGAGGGCGATGAGGCCGCCGTCGCCGCCGAGGGCAGCGACGGCGGCCAGGGCGGCATCGGCGGCGGTGGCGAGGGATTGGCCGGCGAGGCGGATCCTGGCGGCGATTTCGTGAGCGGCGGCGGTGCGGATGAAGCTTTCGCCGTGTCCGGTGGCGGAGACGGCGCAGTGTGTGTCGGCCCAGGTGCCGGCGCCGGCGATAGGGGTGTCTCCGATGCGGCCGGGATGTTTGCCGGTCATGCCGCCGGTGCTGGTGGCGGCGGCGAGGTGGCCTTGGGCGTCTAGGGCGACGGCGCCGACGGTGCCGTGGCGATCGAAGTCGTCAGCGGGAGCTTTGTGGGCCAGGAATTGGGTGAGGGCTAGGCGGCGGTCGTCGGTGGCGAAGTATTCGGGAGGCTCGAAGGGGGCGTTCTGGGCGCGAAGGAAGTCTAGCGCGGGTTGGCCGGCGAGGAGGACGTGGGGCGAGCGGTCCATGACCAGGCGGGCGGCGGCGATCGGGTTGCGGGGGCCGCAGATCCCGGTGAGGGCGCCCAGGCGGGCGGAGTGGCCCTCCATGAGGGCGGCGTCCATCTCCATGGTGCCAGCGGCGGTGAAGACGCTGCCACGGCCGGCGTTGAAGCTGGGGTCGTCTTCGAGCGCGGAGACGGCGGCGATCACGGCGTCAAGGGCGGTGCCGGCTTCGGCGAGGACGCGCTGGCCGGCGGCAAGGGCGCGGCGCAGGCCGGTCAGGATGGTGTCGCGCTTGACGGGGGTGAGGCGGTCCGGATGGAGGGTGCCGGCGCCGCCGTGGATGATGATGGTGGGAATTGGCATGGGGCGGCTCGGGGTTGGATGGGGGGCGGGAGCGTGAGAGCGACGAGATAGCGGAAGCGCGTTAGGTTGGCGACGGCCAGATCGTGGCGGTGGATGAGGGAGTTGGGGATGAGCGGGTTGGTGATTGCGGCGCCGGAGCAGGCGGTGGTGCCGGTGGTGGGCGGTGGATCGTTTCCGGTGCGGCGGATCTATTGCGTAGGGCGGAATTACGCGGAGCATGCGCGGGAGATGGGGCATGATCCGGATCGGGAGCCGCCGTTCTTCTTCATGAAGCCGGCCGATGCGGTCCTGACGGGCGGGCGGGACATGCCGTATCCGGCGATGACATCGGATTTGCATCATGAATTGGAGTTGGTGGCCGGGCTGGGGTCGGGCGGGTCGGACATCCCGGTTGAGGCGGCGCTCGGTCATGTCTGGGGGTATGCGGTGGGATTGGACATGACCCGGCGGGACCTTCAGGGGGAGGCGAAGAAGCTGGGCCGTCCGTGGGAGATGGGGAAGGGGTTCGACCATTCGGCGCCGATCGGGGCGATGCAGGCGGCGAGCGGGGTTGGGGGTGCGTTCGATCCTGGGCGGGGGCGGATCGAACTGCGGGTGAATGGGTCGGTTCGGCAGAGCAGCGACCTGTCGAAGATGATCTGGAGTGTGGCCGAAACGATCTCCGTGCTGTCGCGGTTCATGCGACTGGAGGCGGGGGACCTGATCATGACGGGAACGCCGGAGGGAGTGGCGGCAATTCGCAGGGGTGATGTGCTCGAGGGTAGCGTCGAAGGCTTGCCCGGGCTGTCAGTCAGGATGATTTGAAGGACGACGCTCCGACCATTTCAGTCGGAGCGTCTCGTCGTCAGTACGGGGGATAGTAGGGGTTATAATACGGCGGGTAGTATGCCGGGCGCGGGGCATAGACGTAAGCCGGCGGCGGATAATAGACGGGAGGCGGGGCGTAGTAGACCGGCGGCGGGGGAGCTGCGTATGGGGCAGCCAAGAGGGCTCCGACGCCGAGGCCGAGAAGCGCGCCGCCGACGATCGCGCCGGGGCCGTAGCCGCGGTGATAGTGGCCGTAGTAGCCGCGACCCCATTGAGCTTGGGCGGGAGCGGTCGCGGTGAGACCGAGAGTGAGAACCGACGCGGCTAGGGTTGTGGCAAGGGTCTTGCGGAGCATGATGGGCCTGCAGATGAAGTTCATCGTCGCTAGTTATCTAGCGAAGGACGGGGGCAAATTTAAGGCGGGCGGGAAATGGTTACGCGACCGCGAAATAGGAAAGATTACCTTGACTCCGACCCCGCATTAAGAGGTTATTCCGGGTAGGTTGCGACAGGCGAGTCGTGGTCGCTGGCGTGCTTGCGAACGACTGGGTCGCGCTTGGGGCCGCGGTGTCCTGTCCTGCCGATGATCGAGGCGGGAGGGTTGGGTGAGCGAAATCAGTCCGTTGCAGGTGTTATTAGTTGTGATGCGCCAGAAGTGGCACGACAAGGATTACGACGGAGCGGTCGCGCTGGCGAAGGTGGCGGCTCCGTATATGCACGCGCGGGTTCCTGCCTCGCGTCCTGCGGGTGATTTGGCTGGAGTATCGGATGACGAATTGGACCGCTTCGAATGTAGCAGCGGAGCGGGAGCTGAGGGACAAGATCCGCGCAAGCCTGCATGAATGGGCCGAGTTGGCGCTGGCTCCGCAGGGGCATGCGCCGGCTGCGCACCATCGGTTGTTGATCCGGGAGTTGGAGGGGGTGGCGGCTGGCCGGTGGGATCGGTTGATGCTGTTGTTGCCGCCGGGCTCTGCGAAGTCGACGTATGCGAGCTTGATCTTTCCGCCTTGGTTTTTGGCCAACCGGCCTTGGGCGCACGTGATTGCGGCTAGTCATACGGCCAGCCTGGCGCGGTCATTCGGGCGCGGGGTGCGGACTTTGATTCAAGAGCATCAGTCCCGATTGGGACTGTGGTTGGATCCGAACAACCGGTCGGCGGGGCGGTTCGGGGTCGTTGGCGGGGGGAGTTATTTCGCGACGGGAGTGCGCGGGCCGGTGACGGGGCGACGCGCGGACCTGTTGCTGATCGACGATCCGGTCAAGAGCCAGGCGGAGGCCGATAGCGGGGCCATGCGGGACCATCTGTGGGATTGGTTCCGGTCGGACCTGGTGACGCGATTGAAGCCTGGCGGCCGGGTCGTGTTGGTGATGACGCGGTGGCATCCGGACGATTTGGGCGGGCGCTTGCTGCAGTCGGCGGATGCCTGGCGGGTGGTTCGGTTGCCGGCTTTGGCGGAGAGCGACGATTTGCTTGGGCGTTCGCCGGGGGAGCCGTTGTGGCCGGAGTGGGAAGATGCGGCGGCATTGCGGCGGAAGCGGGCGGTGCTGGGGGATCGAACGTTCGAGGCGTTGTTCCAGCAGTCGCCGCGGTCTTCGGGTGGGCGGTTATTCAAGATGGCGCAGTTGGGGATGTCGGAGTTGCGGGCTTCGGGGACGGGGGTTCGGGCTTGGGACTTGGCGGCGAGCCAGGATGGAGGGGATTGGACCGTCGGCGTGTTGCTCATCCGTACTGGGGAGGGCAGCTATCAAATAGCCGATATCAAACGGTTACAGGGTGGTCCTGAAGTCGTCGTGCAAAGTATTCGGGACACGGCGGCGGCTGATGGATCGGAGGTGACGATCGGTCTGCCGCAGGATCCAGGGCAGGCTGGCCGATCGCAGATCCTGTATTTGACGAAGGCGTTGGCAGGTTACAAAGTCGTGAGCAGCCGTGAAAGCGGATCCAAGGAAACGCGGGCGATGCCGGTAGCAAGCCAGATCAATGCAGGATCGGTCACGGTCCTGCGTGGAACTTGGAACCGGGATTTCATTGAAGAGCTTCAGGATTTTCCGGGTGGCGCCAAGGACGATCAGGTGGACGCGCTAAGCCGAGCGTTTTCGATGGTGCTCGATGTTGGGACGCCGGCGCGCTTGCGGCGCGTAGTTTGGAACAATCGGTAAAGCCAACGTATCGCACCGTGAACGCTTCGTCAGTTTTAAATCGGCATGTGGAAGGGCTGTGTATAAGGTTTGCAAACCTCGCTTGCGACGTTAAGCCTGAAGCCGCACAGGTTGGTGTTGAAAGTGTCTTCTGCAACGCTAGATTGTGAGTCAGTGGTCGAGTGTTCAGTTTTCGCTCGACTTCAGTTAAGTAACACTGGACGGCTTCGGGAGGTTCCGATGATGAACCGGGATGGTGTTGCGTCGGCGGGGTTTGTCGAAAGCGACTGGCCGGAGCGGTTGCGGCGAGGTGTTCGGACCGTTTTGAAGCGATGTGGAATTTCGCATTCCGAATGGGTTACGCGAGGTTTCGACGTCCATCACATCGTTGCGGCGGGGTTACAGGGGGCTGCGCCGGGGCGGGCGTTGTTGTCGCGGTGGACGGTTGGTGTGCATAGCGTCGCCAACGCTGCAATTATCCCGAGAACATTTCACCAGGGTCAGGGCCTGCATCGCTTGCGGTTCTTGCAGACGGTCAATCAGCGGCTTGCTTCGGCGGATATGTTTGCGGAGGCGCTGTCGCAGCATGGTGGGACAATGGCGGGGCGTCTCATTATGATTCAGACTATTCAGAAGATTGGAAATGAGCTTGTTTTACAGTCTGGGGATGTCGTAGCAATTCGTTTGCAGGCAGCTTTACAGGGCATGGTGACGAAGTCGCCGGGTTCTGGCGGCAGCGGGGGTAGTCTGCGGTCGGAGGGGGTCGGCCACGTGCCGGTGCGGCATACCCGGAGGCAGGGTGTCGCTTCGGGGGAAGGAGCTGACCGGGGCGATGCGTCTATTTTTGGTACGCAGCGATTTGGCTTTCACACTGCTCCGAGCTGCCCCTGAAGGTTCATGGCGCTGGCGGGGCGGTGTCCCGGTTTCAGAGCCTTGGGCGGTGCCGTCTCTCGAGGCTGTCGAGGGCAGTGCCGAGCCGTTCATCGCCGCCGATTGTTTTACGACGAATGGTGGGTCGGACGGCCTGATCCTGAGTGACTTCGCGCGTGCGGTGTTGGACCCGGTGTTGTCGCCGGCGGGGGAGTTTTGGCCGGTTCGGGTGCTGGAGCGTCGGTATTGGTGGTTCAATTGTATCGCATGCGTCGATGCTTTGGACCGTGAGGCGACAGACGCCGATTGGGGATTGGTTGAGGGTGGTTGGGGGTCGTTTCGGTGGATTACGACGACGCGTCGGCTTGGGTTCAAGGCGGTGGTGGCCGGGTCGGCGCCGGCGTTGTTTCGGGTGCCAGAGTATCCTCAGGGCGCGTTGTTTTGCGCGGATGCATTGCGCGAGGTGGTGGCTCGTCATGAGTTGACGGGCTTCCAGTTCGATCTGGTTTGGACAGCTTTGGAGGGCGGGGTGCCCAATCCGCCCGGGGTGGGGCTGGGAGACGCATTCGAGGAGATGAAAGCGACTGATGTTGCTCGCCGGCGTGCCCGGGCGGTGACGATTTTGGGCGCTCGGAAGCAGACCGAGCCTCGGGAATGAAGGGGTTGCCGACGCGGAGGCGTCGATCGGCGGGAACGTCGATAGGAAAATAGGCCTTGAACACACGCCCCGGAAAATCTACCTCTTGGGTATATGCTCGGGTGTTCTGTTCGAGCTGACGACTGGCGCTGATCTGGTCGAGCGATACTTTCTTTTTCAGAGTCTGAGCGGCGCGGTCCGGGTCATCGACTTGAGCCGGCGCTGTCTCTTGTCGTGGGTGCGCTGTCGCATGTTCCAATCCATCTGCGATCACATTCCTCTCGATCCGGAGTTTCCGAGCCGTGCGCGGCGGCTGGACCTCATGCGCCGTGTGCTGGACGGGACGCTGTATGATGCTTTGCCGTTCGAGTTCTATGAGGAGCGGTCGTCGTCCGGAGAGTACATCCCGCTGCGGCGGCGGCGTCCGAGCGTGCGGTATTCGCTGGCTCGCGTCGTGGTGGAAGACAGCGTGGCGCTGCTGTTCAGCGAAGGGCACTTCCCGGTCGTGGGCAGTCCGGACGACGACGTTCGGCAGGCGCTGGCCGCGGTGTCGCGGGACAGCAAGTTCAACCAGGTCATGACGGAAGCCGCGATCCGCGGGAGCGTCGGGAGCGTTTGCGTCCTGATGCGAATTCTTCGGGGGCGGGTGTTCCTCGACGTGCTCGACACGACGTGGCTGACGCCGACGTGGGACCCGGCGGAGCCGGACACGCTGGTGAGCATGGTGGAGCGATACAAGGTGCCGGGGGCCGATCTGCTGGCGGCGGGGTATGACGGGATCGAGGCGGGGGCGCAGTATTGGTTCCAGCGCCGATGGGATTGCGATCAAGAGACGTGGTTCCTGCCGCAGCAGGCTGGCGTGCCGGGAGAGATGGTGGCCGATCCGGAGCGGAGCGTGGAGCACGGTCTCGGGTTCGTGCCAATGGTTTGGATCCGGAACCTTCCTGGCGGGATTGCGCCGGACGGAGCGTGTACGTTCCGTGCCGCGATCGAAACGGGAATCGAGATCGATTATCAGTTGAGCCAGGCCGGCCGGGGGCTGAAGTATTCTTCGGATCCGACGTTGCTGATCAAGGAGCCGGCCGGGTTCGATGGCGAGCTGGTGCGCAGCGCGGGCAATGCGCTGGTCGTCAGCGAGAAGGGAGATGCCCGGCTGCTGGAGATCGGGGGGACTGCTGCAGGGGCGGTGCTCGATTACGTGCGGATGTTGCGCGAGCTTGCGCTGGAGAGCGTGCACGGCAACCGATCGGATGCGAGTCGGCTGTCGGCGCCGGCCTCGGGGCGGGCGCTCGAGATGATGAATCAAGGGCTGATCTGGTTGGCCGACAATTTGCGAGTGAGCTACGGCGAGGGCGGGATCATTCCGATTTGCCGGATGATCTTGCAAGCGACACGTCGCTACAAGCTGCGGGTCGAAGGGCAACCGTTGCCGGCGCTCGATGAGACGGCGCCGCTGCGATTGATCTGGCCGCCCTGGTATCCGACCGGGAGCGAGGATCGTGCTCGCGACGCGGCGACGCTGCTGCAGCTCGTGGCGGCGAAGCAACTGAAACCCGAGACGGCACAACGGTGGCTTGCGTCGGAGTGGGGAGTGGTGGGGGAGCAGGCATGACGGATGAAACATATCGCCTCGACGAGGCGGAGCCGGAGATCGTTGTCGTTCCGGCGCCGGACTTGGCGCAGGTGGCGACGTTGCGGGCCAGGCTGGTGCAGGCGGAATTGCGAACGGCCGCGGCGCGCGCGGGGATGATCGATCTCGACGGCGTAAAGCTGGTTGATTCGGTAGGCTTGTCGGTCAATGACGCGGGCGAGCTGGTCGGCGCGTCCGAGATCATGACGCGGATGCGTCAGGAGAAGCCGTGGTTGTTCGGGCGTGGCAGCAGCAGCAGTCCTGCGGTTGCGCCTCGGGCGACGCCTCCGAGGGCGAAGACGGCCATGGAGATGAGCGTGGACGAGTGGCGCGTGGCGCGTGCGGAGTTGCTGCGCCGGCGATAGTCAACAAATAGGAAAATAGGCCTTGACCAGGCGCCCCAGGAAGTCGACATCTTTTCATTATGATCAGGTGGTTGTTTGGGGCGGTGATCTGACGGCTTCGGTCGTCGGTCTGCGGCTCTACTGAGCTGCTTCTAATCTACTCCGAATCGAACATAGCAGACGTTGCCGCCGGGTGATCCGGTGGCGGCGGTGATTCACCCCGCAGTTGCGGGCGTTGCTTCAACCTGAATGCCTGGCTCGCGATGCGCGCCGGGCTCAAACCGTTTGTGGTGGGGATAGGAGACTATGGGCATCTCGAACTTTCCGGCAGTTCTGCAGCCGATCATCCAGCAGGGTTTTCTCGAGCGCGAGTTCCAGCAGGCGATGGCTTCGCGGCTGGCGTACCGGGCGTGCGCCGATCGGCAGGAATTTTCGGTCGGCATCGGCGAAACGCTGACGAAAACGCGGGCTGGCTTGAAGCCGAGCGTGACGCAGCCGGTGCCGGCGTCGAGCAACACCAACCTCGACAACGGGCTGGTCCCGACCGGTTGGGGCGTCGAGCAGTATACAATCACGATCAACCATTATGCGGCCACAACCGACCTCAACATGGTGACGAGCCGGGTCGGCATCGCTGGTCAGTTCCTGCAGAATGCGGCGATCAACGGCGAGCAAGCGGCGCGCAGCCTCGACGAACTGGCGCGAAACGCCTTGTTTGGGCCATACTTCGGCGGGAACACGCGCGTTCGCGTGGCTCTCGGGGCTGCTGGGGCGTCGGTGGCGGTGGACGATATCCGCGGCTTCACTTCGGTCTTCATCAATGGTGTGCAGAACGCCATTGGCGGCTCGTCGAGCTTGACGGTGACGGTTGGGCAGGGGGTTCATTCCTTGATCAACACGACGGCTGACTCGGTGAATTTGAGCACGACCCCGGGCGGAATTTCGGGGACGCTAACGTTTGGCGAGAGCGTCATCACGTCGGACGGCGCTTTGGCCAGTCCGGTGCAGGCGGCAAACGGGAGCGTGATCCTTCGGCCGAACATGCGGTCGACGACGGCCGGGCTCACGCTGGCGGATACGTTGACGATGGGCGGTCTGCTGGACGCGGTGAGCAAGCTGCGGATGAACGCGGTTCCGGAGATCGATGGCGCCTACAACTGCTACCTCGATCCGGTCAGCTCGCGACAGTTGTTCGCTGATCCGGATTTCAGGCAGTTGTTCCAGGGCGCTACGAGCGCAAACCAGGTGTTCCGCAACGGGATGGTCAACGACTTCCTGGGCCTGCGGTTCGTGCCGACGACGGAGGCTTATGTTCAGGCGCATCCGACGTTGGCGGGTATGGTGGTTCGGCGGCCGATCGTGGTCGGGCAGGGCGCGCTGATCGAGGGCGACTTCTCCGGGATGGCGGAGAGCGATATCGCGCCGACGGACAGCATCGTCAGTGTTGTCGACGGCATCGCGATGGTGACGCGCGAGCCGATCGATCGGTTGCAGCAGATCATCGCCCAGAGCTGGTACTGGATCGGTGGTTTCTGTGCTCCGAGCGACACGATGACCAATCCGTTGGTGGTGCCGACGGCCACCAATGCTTCCTACAAGCGTGCGGTGATGATCGAGCATATCGGCTGAGGATGTTGTGTAGGCCGGCTGCCGATGGCGGCCGGTCATAGCCGGGGAGCAGGGCGATGCTGACGGATGCAGAGAAGGTAGACGCTCGGCGGTTCATGGGTTATCCGGTCTTCGGAACAAATCCCTCTGGCAACATGGGATGGCAGTTCTACCAAGCTGCCGGTTTGCTGGAGTATCGGATCGCCAATTTGAGTGCCGCGGAAGAGGCGGTGCTGCGGCAGTATCTGACGACGATTACGGCGCTCGAGCAGTATGTCCCTGACGCGTCGGCCGGGCTCGATACGCAGGCTGCGGGAGAGTGGACGCGCAATCCGGCGGAGTTGGCCGAACGCTCGCGTTTGCTGGATGGCTGGCGGCGCCGGCTGTGTGCGTTTCTCGGCGTTCCACCGGGGCCTGGATTTGGCGGCGGCAATACCGTGAACCTGGTGGTTTGATGGACTCTCGCAAGCTCCACGATCTGATCTGTCGCGGGATGGGTAATGCTGCTCGGGTCATTGGCGAGGATTACGACGTCTTTCGTGCCGACGGTCCGTTCGAGCCGCTTGCTTCGGCCAACCGGATGATGCGCATGCCGATCATCTTGGAAAACTATGCCGCGAACTATCGGCGAGTGAAGGGTGTCGATCAGGGGCTGCGGGCGACATTCGACAGCATCAGCACGAGGGTTGGCGACTATCTTTGTGGACCAGCTGGGACTCTGTTCGTTGCGGCGGTGCCGGAGCGGCAACAGCCCGTTTGCGTGCTGACGACTGATGTCGTCGACGTATATCGGACACGGGGGCCGACCCTGGCCGGGTTGAACGGCTATGGGGGGGTGACGGAGGGGGCGCTGGAGGCGGTCTTGACCAAATGGTCGGTGCAGGTGTCGGTCGTGGGTGCCGGCAAGCGAGGTGCTTTGCCGGCAGATCGGGCACAGAGCGAATTGTCGATCCTGTTTCCGCCAACGCCGGTTCCGATCTTGGCGGCTGATATCGTCGAAGACGACTGCGGGCACCGGTTCGTCGTGCTTTCTGCGGAGGGCACGACGATGGGCTGGCGTCTGATCGTTCGCGGGTCGGAGGTATAGCCATGCCGGACAAAGCTGATGTCGAGCAGGCTTTGGCTGGGCTGATTGCCGGCATCCTGTATCCAAACGGGACAGGGAGCGACTCCAGCATCGGGGCAGGTTGCCGAGTATACCGGGGGTGGCCTGTGCCTCGCGTGCTCGAGGACGAATTGGCGCAGGGCGTAGTGCACGTGACGGTGCAATCTGTTGCTGGCACGACGCGCGATCGGACCCGTTACAACACAGAGTGGCAGGGGACGTATCCGGCCCCGACGATGACGGGATCGATCAACGGCGAGATTGTTACGTTCTCCGGGTCCGGTGGTCCTGGGCACGTTGCAGGGGTTCGGGTCGATGGAGCGGCGTATGCCTACCGGATGCGAGCCGGCGATACAACGGCGCTTGTTGCGGCGGCGCTGGCTGCGCAGGTCAGGGCAGATCGCCCTGCGGTTGCCGTTGGGAGTGATCTCTACTTGATCGGCGGCTTGGGATTGTTGGTCCGGGTGGTGACGGACGGCGAGGGGGGACGAGAGCTGCGAAGGCAGGCTTCGGGGTTCCGCACGACGTTTTGGTGCCCGGATCCGGCGACCCGTGATTTGGTGGTTGGTTTGGTGGATACGGCAATGGCCGAGTCAATTTTCATCGACGTCGGAGGATGGGCCTGTCGAGTGCAGCTGTCCGGTGACAGCAGTACGGATGAAGGATCGGCCGGCGGGGTATGGCGCCGGGATCTTGTCTTTTTGATCGAATATCCAACGGTTTTGACTGCGGCGCTTCCGGCGATGCTGTTCGGCACCACGGATGTCAACGGCGTTCCATTCGTCGGCTGAATTCGGCTTTAGGGGAACATCATGCACTACTTGGTCGTTGTTCGGCCGTTTGGCTCGTATCGTGTTGGTGACGTCGTCACGGATGATCACGCCATGCAGGCCATCTTGGCTTCGGAGCACGCGGAGAGCGTCGTGCGCATCCTTCCCCCGGCTGGAGGCTGATCCATGCCCATCGTCCAAGCAGGCACGCTGAACACGACGGCGTTGATCGTCCCCGATCTGTATGTCCAGATCGTGCCGCCGCAGAACCTCGTCTTGAATGGCGTTCCGACGAACATTGTCGGTGTCGTCGGGACAGCGTCGTGGGGTCCGGCCAACCAGCCGGTCATCGTCGGCACAATGGCCAATTTCTCGCAGTCATTCGGCTCGTTGCAGTCCCGAAAATACGATCTTGGGACACAGGTGGCGGCGGCTATTCAGCAAGGTGCGCAGGACTTCCGTTGCGTCCGCGTGACGGACGGGACCGATACGGCGGCGAGCTACGCATTCTTCTACGGCACGGGCGGCTATCCCGCACTCCTGACGGCCCGTTACAGCGGCTCGATGGGGAACCAGATCGGCGTCCAGCTCACGCCAGGCAGCGCGAGCGGGACGTGGCGGCTGACGCTTGGTCAGCCGGGACAGGTTCCGGAGAGCTTCGACAATATCACGGCGCCGACTCCGGCGGCATTTTGGCAAAACTTGGTCAACGCCGTGAACCTGGGGCAAGGTCCGTTGCGCGGTCCCAGTTCGCTGTGTGTGGCTGCGCTCGGAGCCGCGACGAGCACGGCACCGGTGCAGGTCACGTCACAGGCACTGTTGAGCGGCTCGGACGGGGCGGGTGGTGTCAGCTCGGTTCAGGTGGTGGGGACTGACGGACTGCCGCGTCGCGGAATGTACGCGCTTCGCGGGCAAGGCTGCAGCTTGATGCTGCTGGCTGATACCGATGATGCGACGACATGGACGACGCAGGCTGCCTTTGCACAGCAAGAAGGGCTTTATGCCATTCTGACCGGGCCCAGCGGGGACGGCATTCTCAACGCGATTTCGGCCAAGCAGAGCGCCGGGTTGGACACTTATTCCGCCAAGATCATGTTTGGAGACTGGATCTGGTGGTCCGACCCCGTGTCCGGCACGGTGCGGTTGGTGAGCCCGCAAGGTTTCGTGGCGGGGCGACTGTCGAATTTGAGTCCCGAGCAGAGCAGCCTCAACAAGCCGCTCTATGGCGTCGTCGGGTCGCAACGGGCCGGGACGCCGGGGAGTGGAAGCCTCAACGGGTATAGTTCTGCGGAGTTGACTGCTCTGCTTGGGGCGGGGATCGACGTGATCACCAATCCGCAGCCTGGTGGTTCCTTTTGGGGTGTGCGCGGCGGGCACAACTCGAGCTCGAACGCGGCGACGAACGGCGACAACTACACTCGACTGACGAACTATATTGCCGAGACGCTGAGCGCCGGGATGGGCCAGTATGTTGGACAGGTGATCAACGCGTCGTTGTTCCGGCGGATCCGGGCGACACAGTTGAGCTTCCTGCAGAACCTCCTGGGGCAAGGTATTCTCGGGAGCACGGATGGCCGCCAGCCGTTCTCGGTCATTTGCGATCTCAGCAACAATCCGCTTTCGCGGACCGGGCTGGGCTACGTGCAGTCTGACGCCCAGATTCAGTATCAGGCGATCAACGAGAAGTTCATCGTCAATCTCGAGGGTGGTCAAACTGTTCAGGTCACGCGCCAGACCTTGCCGAGCGGGCAAGTCGGCGCGCCCACGGCCAATTAGGAGGACTGAATGCCTGCGAATAGCTTTTCGACAGGACGCGACTGTCAGTTGGTCGTCATCGGACCGAGTGGGCCGAATGGAGAGGCGGGGAGTCGCGTGGATTTGACGCACGTGACCGGCTTCGAGAGCCGGCAGATGACGCATCCGATCCGGATCAATCGACTGGACGGGATCCACATTGCAGCAGAGCTTCCGAAGGGATGGGAAGGACAGTTCGAGATCGAGCGGGGCAGTTCGGCCGCAGACGATTTCATCGATGGTCTCGAGCAGGCCTGGCACGTGAGCGGCGTTTTGGAAGGCGGGACGCTCTATCAATACGTCTCCGAGACGAATGGCTCGACGAGCACGTACCAGTTCGATGGGGCCGTGTTCAAGCTGGCGAGCGCGGGGCAGTGGAAAGGCGACGCGTCGGTCAGGCAGCGGCTCGAGTTCTTCGCCAGCCGCCGCAAGCGTGTCACGTGAGCGTGGAGGGTGCGAGCGTTGGAGCGACGCCATCGCAGCGTATCGTCGCGGAGGCCTGTCGTGAGTTCGAGGTGACGGATGCGCTGGGGCGGGTTCTGCGTGTTCGGCGACCAGGCGCGCTGGATCGGCTGAGATTGTTCAAGGCTGTCGGCCCAGCGCTGTCAGGGAATGAGCGATACGTCGGATACGCTATGCTCGCGATGTGCGTGAGCGGGATCGACAACGTGCCGCAGCCGGCTCCGGTTAGCGAAGCGCAGCTGGAAGCTTTGGTTCAGCGGCTGGGTGATGCAGGCATGATCGCGATCGGGCAGGGGTTGGCGAACGCCGAGCAGGGAAATCCGGTAGCGCGGCAGGGCTGAATGACCCGGCCGCGCTAAGGCTCACTACACAAGAGGCCGATTTACGGGATAACCTGTATTTAATTCGGAACGGTATTCCCTTCGATGTGGCCTTCAGCCTGACCGCGTTCGATCGGCGTGCTTGGGTTGTCACCATTGGTGAGCTCGATGGTCTCACGTGGGACTACGCGGCCGGGCGATGGAAATTGTGAGCGCTGCCGCGAACGAACTATGGACGGACGGACGGGAATGGTTGATGCTTATGAGATCGGGATCCAGCTGGCGCTGCAGGATGGGGTGAGCGCGGGTATCGAGGCGATCGAGCGCGAGTTAGCGGAGGTCGATCGCGCCATCGCAGCGACCTCAGCCGGGTTGCAGGCCCTCATGCTGACTGCCGAGGCAGCTTCCCGGGCTGCAGCTGCGGCAAGCGGCGCTCGTCCAGCCGGTATCGTTCGGCAGTCGCTGGAAGCTGGCCAGATTGCGCCAGAACCGGCGTCCCGAGGTGAGCCGAAGGCAGAAGGGTCGCAGTGGAACACGGAGAAGGCCGGGGTAGACGCTGCGCCGGTGAAAGTGACGGTTGCAAGCCAACCTGCTTCGCCGTTGAACGCTCACCCCACGACAGGCGCAGTTAGCTCGGCAGCCCAGGAACCTGCCGCTCCCTTAAGCGGCAGTGACACGACGCTCCCTCAGTGGTCGGACGCGGCGGCTCCGGCGGTGATCTCCCAGCAAATCGCAATCACGCAGGCATCGTCGGAACGAGGCGTTGGCAGCCCTGATCGATCCGGGCTGAACGAGGCAAGTTCAGCGCCGATAGAGCCCAGACATCGTGGCGGCGTCGTCGGAGGTCTGTCACTGCCCGAGGTCAGGCCGGAGGTTATCTCCCCGGTAAAGGCAAAAGGCGGCGTTCGGGTCGTCACGGCTTCGGTTGGGACACGTGGTGCTGCAACGGCGATCGAGCCGAGATCTCCAGTGACGGCTCCGGCCTCTCATCAGCCGAACCATGTGGACCAGGCAAGAACGCCAGCACGAGGATCTTCGGCGCCTTTGACTGGGCAGCCTCGCGCGGAGGGCAATTCGAGTTCGACCGCTGGTCCAACCAGCGCATCTGCGCCGCAGCCGCAAGCGCGCGGTGGCGAGGAAGGATTGACCGGTTCCGTCATGCTGGATGGGCGACTGGTCGGCCATTGGCTTTCAGAGCAGATGGCCAAAGAGGCGTCGCGGCCGCCGGGCGGGACGACATTCTTTGATCCTCGGCAAAGTCCGGCTTGGAACGTTTCTGGAGCACTCTGATGAGTTCCTCACCGATTTTAGGGCCGATCGTCCTTACTGGGTTCGAGGTGCCGGAGCGGATTACATTTGGTGGCAAGCAACGCCTGATTGTTCATGCGATGCCGGGCGGCGGCCGGGTCGTGGATGTCATGGGAGGAGACGATGCGCCGATCCGTTGGTCGGGCGTGTTCTCCGGCCAGAACGCTGTCGAGCGTGTGCGCGCGCTCGAACGGCTGCGCCGCCGTGGGGATACGGTGACACTGACTTGGGACGCGTGGCGGTTTCTCGTGATCGTCAAAGACTTCGAAGCCGAGATGACGAATTCGAGTTGGATCCCATACAGGATCGAACTCTGTTTGGTGCCCGATCTGATTGCGTCCGCGGTAGACTGGTTGACGAATGCCGTTGCGCCGACGCTGGTCTTTACTGCGACAAGCGCGGGCGCGCTGGCCGCGGGTATCGAGACGTCCGGTACAGCCCTCGTCGGCGGAAGCTTGGCTTCGGTCGTCGCCGCTTCGGGGCAACTGGCCAGCTACGTCACGCAGCGAGCGTATGGGGGGTCTGTATGACGACGCTTACGACGGTTGGTGGCGATCTGTTTCGGATCGCCCTTACCCAGCTTGGCGACGCGACGCAGTGGAACCGGATCGCCGCTTTAAACGATCTCAGTGATCCAGTTATTCGTAGCTTGGTGATTCTGCAGCTCCCTCCAGTCGACAAGGCTGCAGGAGGGGGCTTTGGCCAGTGAGGTTCGCGCTCCACTACCTGTTGTAACGCTGGGCGGCATTCCCCTGCCGGGCGTGCTCTCGTTAGACATTCACAGCAACAACCATCTGTCGGCTGACCGGTTTTCTATCCGATTTGCGGCGCGTTTGGCACCCCTGGCCGCGCTTCACTTACCCGGGCAGCAGCTGAAGATTTCTGTCAGTTTGAACCGGATCTCACGGCGGTTGCTGGTCGGGATCGTAGACTCACTCAGCTACGATCCGACTTCGGGGCTTGTGCATGCCGAAGGTCGGGATCTTTCGGCGTTGTTCATCGAGACGCAAATCGACGAGACGTTCGCCAATCGCACTTCCAGCGAAATAGCGACGACGTTTGCCGGGCGCCACGGGCTCGGCGCCGTGGTGGATCCAACGAACACGGCGATTGGTCGATACTATCAGTCGGAGCATGACCGAGTAAGCCTTGGCCAGTTTGCAAAGACAATGACTGAGTGGGACCTGTTGGCGTTTCTCGCCAGTCGAGAGGGGTTTGATCTCTACATGGATGGAGCAACCCTGCGGTTCGGTGTGCCGGCAGCCGATGCGGCTCTTGCGATCAGCGCTGCAGACTGCCTCAAGATGCACCTCGAGCATCGCGTCGCGTTGGGCAGGCCGATGACAGTGACGGTCAAGAGCTGGAGCTCAAGATCGGCGACGACGACGGTCTCGACGAAGCAGGCGCCGGGCTCGGGTGCGGCATGGGTGCGCACGATCACACGGCCGAATCTGACGGCCGATGACGCACAGGCTCTGGCGGCGCGAACTGTCGCGGACACGAAGCGACATGAGTGGACTGCGGACCTTCTCATGCCCGGGGATCTTACGATGACGCCTCGGAGCCGAGTGTCGATTACTGCGACCGGTAGTGACTGGGACCGGACTTACGCCGTGTCGCAAGTATCGCGCCACCTCGACGTCAAGCGAGGTTTCACCCAGCGCATCGCACTTCAAGGAGTGTCGTGATGGATCGGTTCTTAAACTCACTCAAGGGCCATAGCGGCGCACAGGATGCGACCTCCGGCCAGCCGCGGTTCGGCAAAGTCACCTCGGTGGACCCGGGCCAAGGAACCGTGCGTGTGCAGCTTCAGCCTGAGTCGGTCCTCACCGGCTGGCTGCCGGTCCTAAGCCCATGGGTGGGCGCTGGGTGGGGACTGTCGTGCCCACCCGGGCCGGGGGACCAGGTGCTGGTTCTGCCGCAGGAAGGTGATGCAGAGAATGGCGTTGTGATCGGACGGGCGTGGAGCAACGACGTCGCTGTTCCCGAAACACCGGTCGGTGAGCTGTGGCTCACGCACCAGAGCGGGAGCTATATCCGTCTGCTCAACGACGGAACGGTCTCGGTGAAGGGTGATTTGCATGTCGCCGGAGACGTGTATGACCGGCACGGTCCGCTCAGTAATTTGCGGGATCGTTACAATCAGCATATCCATCCAGACCCTCAGGGAGGTACGACGGGCTTGCCTACACCTCTCGATACCGATGTTACATCTTAATGGTCGATATCAGCATGTCTTGGTCGGGCGATCTGCTTGTCTCCCCGACCGGTGATCTCACGACCGTTTCAGGATCTGCCCTTGGCACTGAACGCGTTCTCCGCCGGCTACTGACCAATCCGGGGGACTACATCTGGAACCCTGATTACGGGGCGGGGCTGGCACAATTCGTCGGCCAGCCGGTCAATCCGGCGGCGATCGAGGCGCTGATAAGGACACAGATGACGCTCGAAGCGGCTGTCGCACAAGCGCCAGAGCCGGTCATCCTGGTACAGTCGGATGTTTCAAGCCACCTCTATGCTCAGATCCGTTATGTCGACACTGATACCGCTACTGCAACGGCTATGACCGTCAACGTGCCAGGATAGTGCATGAACCTTCCCTTGCAGAATTTCGCCACCCTGGTCAAAACGCAGGCCGCGGCCGTCAGCACGTCTTGCCAGCAGCTGGTTGACGTCACGGTTGGCAGCGTTCTACGTGCGATCCTGGAGGCCAATGCGTCGGTCGGCCTGTGGATCCAATGGCTGATCCTTCAGGTGCTGGCGATGACACGCGCGGCTACGAGCAGCGGCGCTGATCTTGATACCTGGGTCGCCGATTTTGGGATGTCGCGATTGCCGGCTGTGGCCTCATCTGGTCAGGTGCGTTTTAGCCGCTCGACAGTAGGGCTCTCGACAGTAATTCCGGTGGGGGCGCTGGTCCGAACTGGCACGGGGGCGACCGATCAGGTGTTCTCCGTCTCGACGGACATAGCCAATGCGGCCTGGGCTGGAGCGGGGTATCAGGTGTCGGCGACTACCTTGAGCGTCGGTGTGCCCGTGACAGCCAATGTGGCTGGAAGCGCCGGCAACGTCCGTGCTGGAGCTATCGGACAAATCGCGACAGCTATTCCCGGCATCGACACGGTAGTAAACGACGCGCCGATAACAGGCGGCTTGGACGCTGAATCGGATGCCGCTTTACGAGCTCGTTTTTCAGGCTTTCTCGATAGCCGGACCCGCGCGACCGCGGGGGCGGTAGGCTTCGCCATTCAATCCGTGCGGCAAGGGCTGTCTTACACGATCTCAGAGCGGCTCGACGCATCTGGAGCGGTTCGACCCGGCCACTTCACTGTTACGGTTGACGACGGAACCGGCGCTCCCTCGACCACGCTCATCGCTCAGATTGCTGCCGCGGTCGAGGCGGTTCGACCAATCGGCGGTACGTTCAGCGTTCGTCCTCCGCAGACCAACACAGTCGTTATCGCGATGCAGGCGGTGGGCGCGCCGCTTGCGATCGCGGCGGCCAAATCAGCAGTAACGGCCTATGTCAACGGTCTGCCGATCGGTGCCGCACTGGCGGTCTCGAAGCTCGTTCAGACTGCCCACGCCGCAGATCCGGGCATCACGAGCGTCTCCAATGTGACGATCAACGGTCAGGCGGTGGATGTGACGCCGCCGATCTATGGTCTCGTGCGTTCAAGCAGCGTAACGGTGGGGCCATGATCGGCGATGCCGGCGACATCGGGCGGCGGTTACGACTGACATTGCCGGCGCGGTGGTTTGGGGATGTCGCACCCATACTAGACGGTCTGTTGGCTGGGCTCAGTACGGCTTGGGCTGGACTCTATTCGCTACTCGATCTCGTCCGTCTGGAATCGCGTGTAAACTCTGCAACGGACACGTTCCTCGATCTGGCAGCGCAAGATTACTTGGGAGACGGTGTCGCGCGTCGTCCACAAGAGACCGACGACCAGCTCCGGCCGCGCTTGCTGTGGGCGATGCGGAGGGAGCGGGTGACCCGAGCAGCGATTGTGGATATCGCGGCCAAGGCTGGTTTCGCTGTGACGATCTTCGAACCGGCGCAACCTCGGGACACTGGGGCGTACAATGTTCCTCTCGGTTTGGCGTGGGGCGTTGCGGGCGGTTGGGGGTCGATGGCAATGCCTTTTGAAAGCTTAGTGACCGCACGTGCAGGTGCAGCTCCCTACAGCGCCGAGCTTTGGAGGGGTATCGCCGATGCCACGCCTGCGGGAGGCGTCTGCTGGGTCCGCATAACACCCAAGATCTATACCTGAAACAGCGAGCAACAGCGGTCAAAGCATTGAGGAGTTCAGCATGGATCGACAGATCGTCTATCCTGGTTCCATCCCACTCGACACTGATCTACTGAATATCCAACGAAATACCTTGTTGGCACTCGGGTCGATCACGAAAGCTATCCTTGGCAGTGCGCCGGTGATCGATGGTCTTGCCTGCTCGCCGGGCAGCAGTGGCTATTCGGTATCGATCGGGCCAGGCACATTGTCGATGGTCATGTCGTTGGACGACACCACCTTTGGTTCATTGCCCGCAGACGCAACGGCTTTGCTGAAGACAGGCGTGAACCAGGCGAACTTATCGATACCGTTGGGGACGACTCCTAGTCAGGGCAGCGTCCTATGCTGGCTAATCCAGGCGACGCTGCAAGAGATCGATGATCAACCTCTTTCATTGCAATACTGGAACGCCATCAACCCGGTCGTTCCGTTTAGTGGACCAAACAATTCCGGTACTGCACAGAATACGCGGCGGCGCACCCAGCTGGTGCTCAGCACCAAGGCGAGCGCGGCTGTTCCAATCGGGACATTCGCCCCGCCCAGCCCCGACGCGGGTATGATCGGCCTATTCGGCATTACGACATGGATCGGCAAAGGCGCCGTCACCGCCGACGACATCGTCATCCTTCCGACGGCCCCAATCTTGCAGTTCCACTTGCCCGATCTGGCACCGGGCTTCAGCCGGCAGGAACTCATGAGCATCAGTCGGACATGGCAGGTGCCGCGGGGCGTCTATCGGCTCCGTGTGCGTGTCGTCGGCGGCGGTGGTGGCGGTGGCGGCGGAGGCGGGTCGTTCGGTGGGGGTGGTGGCGGCGCCGGCGGTTATGCCGAGTCGATTTTGGCGGTGCAGCCAGGAGAGACCTACCCGCTGGTCGTGGGTGCGGGGGGTTCGGCATCGCCGCCGAACGTCACCGGTGGAGCCGGTGGGATGTCGCAGTTCGGCACTCTCGTCGTTGCGCAAGGCGGACTGGGGGGCGCATCGGCCAACCCAGATAGTCACGGTGGCAACGGCGGGATGGGAACGACGGGTTCGTTCCTGGTGTCGGGCGGGATGGGAACCGATGGCGCTTCGATCGCTGGTGTTCCAGCCGGCAATGGTGGATCCAGTTCCTTTGGCGGCGGCGGTCGAGGGTCAAACGGAGGCGGCACGCCCGCCAACGGCACGGCGTTCGGGTCCGGCGCCGGTGGCGGGTATGGCACCAACGCAATTGGCGGAATCGGCGCAGGTGGACTGATCATCATCGAATACTGAGCGAGACCTTGACGGGGACAGCCCAGTCAGGACTTTCGTCTGGCTTCCAAGCATGACTATTCTGAGGAGATCGCTTCATGGCGACGACGGCCAACCACGTCTGGCGGCCTAGCGCTTCTCGCGTTCTGCTGCTGGACGGCTTCTTGCCCGGACCTCGTGGGATACCAGTTCGTCCGCCGGCGACCCTGCAATGGCCACCCAAAGACCCGGCCGATGTGCTCGACTACCAACTGGATATCTCGCCCGCGCTCTACGGCAACGACGGCGACGTCATCTCGACCCTCGACGTGCTCATCACACCATCGAATGTTGGAGACCTCTCTCTCGTCTCCTCGATCGCGGATGGGACGCGCGCGGTGCTCTGGTTGCAGAGCGGCATAGTGGGAACCATTTACTATGTTGTCTTAAGTATTGGGACGGAAGCGGGTCGCCAGATCTCTCGCTCGATCCTGCTTCCCGTTGTGGCGTTCGCTGCCGTTGGCGCCAGCAACCTACCGCTCCTCCTCGAGGACGGAACGACCCTGGTCGACGGAAATGGCAGCCCGTTGCTTCTGACGACCGGAGCCGCCTAATGCCCACGATCGAGCAGCTCGAACCCGTCATTGTCGCGTCCGACGACGATGTGCTACCGGTGAGCCAAGGTGGCAACATGCGCCGTGTCACGCGCGCACAGTTCCTGACGGGAACGCAGTCGACTCTCTCACTCTCTCCCGGCCTGCTGGGTCGTGTCAGCCAGGGTGTCGGGGCTCCGGAGCAGATTACGATCGGGAGCGGTCTCTCATTCGCGAGCGGCGTTCTTTCGGCCGCGCCGGCGTTCTCGGTAGCGGCACTTCCGGCGTCGAGCGTGACTTCCGCAAGCGATCTGATTCCGGTTTCTCAGGCCGGCCGAGACAGGGCCGTCAGCGTCGCCTCGCTTCTTTCCGCCGCCGGCGCCGATGTCTCCGGGCAATACGTTAGGGGACAGAGGGGAGTAGCACGCCGACTCGCGGATTGGATGGCAGATTCGCTGGCCGTCGAGGCGTTCGGGGCCATTGGCGATGGCATGGCCGACGACACTGCCGCATTCAAGCGGGCGGTTGCGACGGGACGGCCGATTTCTCTAGGCCCTCAGACGTACCGAGTTGACGGACAATGGTCGATTACGACGTCCTGCATTCTGCTTGGCACGCCCGGTGTCAGCACGCTGCGGCGGACAATGCAGACCGGAGGCGCCTGGATCGACGTCGTCGCACCAAGCTTCACGGCCTATGGGATTAGTTTTGATGGCGGAAAAATCGCCGCAGATAGCTGGGGCATTCTGATCGATCCCCTCTGCACGACGACGCTGTTCGAGAACTGCCAAGTTATGAATGTATCGGGAGCGACGCTCGGCAGCGGCTTGATCATTCAAGCTCGCGACGGAACTGCCGGTCACCCGAGTAGCCATACTGTCCGAAATTGCACTTTCAATGGCAACGCGGGGCATGGTCTCTGGATCCAGGCAGCCTGCGGTCCGCTCGTCGAGGGCTGCCAGGCGCACAACAACGGCGGCTACGGCATTTGCTTAGATTACAACGATCACATATTTCAGAGCGTCGTTCGGCAAGGGGCCGTAGTAGGTTGCCGTTGTTGGCAGAACATGCGCGGCATCTCCATCGGCAATTATAACGAGACCAATCTCGAGCCTCCTCGCTGGGGTCTCGGTAATGCGGACGCCGTCGACATTCTCGTTGCTGGAAACGTCTGCTCGGACAATAGCGCTTACGCCATAGCCGTGTCAGGCAAGCGTATCCAGGTTTGTCACAATCAAGTCAACGTGGGTGCGTCGGCGGCTGGAGGGTCTGGAATTCTATGTAACGCAAGCAATTCCGTAGTGAGCGCAAACATCGTCGATGGGCCGGGAATGTTCGGCATCGACGCGGGCGGCTGCGCAGATTGCGACATCACCTCCAACCTCGTTGAAGGTTTCGATATCGGCATCAACGCTGGCGGCGGTCGCAGCATCCGGGTCGCCTCCAATAGGCTGCTGACGAACAGCCGAGGCGTGACCGCATTCCAAATCGAGACGGACGGAAACGGCAAGAACTTCGGCATTCTTTGCGCCGATCTCGTCATCGACGGCAACATCATCGCGTTGAAGGATAGTTCGGGCGGCGGCATCATCCTAGCAGACGGTCCGGTGAACGTCGCCATCACTGACAACACTTTCCGCCCGGGCTCCAGCTCACATCCTGCGCAGGCCATCATGGCCAACACTGACAGTGTAGCCATCGCAGGTAACCGGTGGGACGGAAGTGACACCTACACGGCCATCATCGCTGCTGGACCGTCTCAACGGATGCTTGTCCCGGAGGTCTTCGATCATGTCACGATTGCCGGGACCGCGCCGTCTATAGCTGAGATCGACGGCCAGTATGCGGCTTCCGTTGCCGGTGAGATCAGTTTCATTCGCGTTGTGAATGGCGGATCAGGCTATAAGACTGCTTCCGTTTCCATTGGCGGATCGGGCTCTGGCGGACAAGCTAGCGCCTACATCCGCGATGGCGTGATCGTTGGTATCGCACTCACTGCGGGTGGAGCAGGCTACGGGCAGGCGTCGACCCAAGTAATCATCACTGGCGATGGTTCGGGAGCATTGGCCTCTGCCTTCATCGGGCTACCGGTCCCGAATGGCCGACGCTTGCGAGTGCGTTGCGAAGCGCCGGTTCAATTCATTCAAAGTGTCGGGTCGGCTCTTCAGAACAACTGGACTGGAGCCGACATCACCGTCCCTGCCGGTGCCGAGATCGTCTGGGTAGGCGTAGCCGGAGGCTGGACGGCTGTCTCGTTCGACTGCCTCGACTATTTGGCACCAGACGGCCACGGCGCGGTTGCGTTCCGGAGTGTCAAAGGCGATCTGACGCTGGCGTCCGGAACGGGTGGTCGCCTGCGAATCTCTTCTGCAACAGAGACAAGCGGGTTTACGAGCAATCTCGGGCGTGGATCGCCAGAGGGCGTCATCGCCGCAACAGTCGGCTCCGATTACCGCAATCTCGATGGCGGTATCGGTTCGACGCTGTGGATCAAACGCGTGGGGACTGACGCCTCCGGATGGGCGGCCATCGCCTAACTGCACCATCCGTCCCCGCTCATCGTGCGCATGCTCTTCTGCACTGGAGTCCTCTATGCCGACCATCAATCAGTTGCCCTCGGCAACGGCCATCACCGGCGCCGACCTGCTCCCGCTCAGCCAGGGCGGAATGACCAGGAGTGTCGCCGTCAGTACGCTCTTGGCCACAGCTCAGCCCACGATCTCGGTCGCTCAAAACAGCCTTCTAGGACGGTCGTCGCCGGGTCAAGGCGCACCCGAAGCGATCAAAATCGGTACCGGGCTTTCTCTTCTGGCAACATCCCTGACCTCCAATGGCCAAGACCATCTCGGCCTCGTCCAGGCTACCGGCCTGGCCGCTTCTGATGAGTTGGTCATTAATAGTGGCGGCGTCCCGAAGCGGGTCGTTGCCAGCGGAGCCCGGTCACTGTTCTCGGGCGGCACCGGAGTGACGATCGATCAGAACGGTGTCATTTCCGTAACCTCCGGAGCGAACGGCGTCGGGGCTCAGGGACCGAAGGGCGATCCCGGCACAGCAGGACAGGGGTTCAACTTCCGTAACGGGTGGCAGCCGGCGACGAGCTATGCCCCCTACGATGTCGTAGTCACCGGCGGCCAGACCTACGTCGCGACAGCGAGCTTTGTGAGCGGGAATGTTTTCGATCCTACGAAATGGACGCTGATCGCGGCCCAGGGCGCGATCGGCCCGACCGGAGCCCAGGGTCTCACTGGCTCGCAAGGTTCGGCCGGCCCGATCGTTCCCGCCACCTCAATCTCTCTCGGCGCCGTCAAGCCCGGTGGCGGTCTCTCCGTCGCCTCGGACGGCACTCTCAGCATCGGCAGCGTCAATCTTGCGACGCTGGCCCAGAACGGTGCCGCAACGGGTCAGGTGCTCGGGTGGACGGGGACCGGCTGGGGCCCGACATCGGGAACGTCGGCTGGCGTGGCGGCCTTCAACGGCCGGGTCGGGTCGATCAATTTAACCACGGGGGACGTCACAGTCGCGCTCGGAACCGGCGCCACGGCGCGCGCTGCGCTTGGGCTCGCTACCATCGCCTCGAGCGGTGCTTTCGCCGACCTGAGCGGCACGCCGGTGATCCCCGCCCCGAGTTCGGCCTCGCCTTTGATGAGCGGAGTGGCCGCGGCAGGAATCGCGGCGGCGTTCGCCCGAGCGGATCACGTCCATCCCTCCGACACATCACGCATTGCGGTCGCCAACAATCTTTCCGACCTGTCGAACACCACGGCCGCGCGCGCCAATCTTGGCCTAGGCGCGTCGGCGACGATGAGTGTGGGGACTGTCGCTGGGACGGTGGCCGCCGGAAACGACAGTCGCCTGGCCGGGGCGCTCCAGCCGGCCGCGATCCCCTCGGCGGCGGGGCAACTCCTTATCGGTTCCGGAACCGCCGGCACCGCGGCCGCGGTGTCGATCGGCACGGGGTTGTCACTCTCGGGCGGAACGCTGAACGCGACTGTGACGTCGAGCTACAGCCTACCGCCGGCGACGACCACCACACTGGGCGGTGTCAAGCCCGACGGTGCGACACTGACCGCCACCGCCGATGGCACGCTGGTCGTGAACGGCCTCACCAGCGCGTCCCTGGCGGACATAACGACGATCGGCGGGCCGTCGCTCTCTGACATCGACGTCCTCAGTCGGGGTACTTCGGACTACAAGGTCACGCTCTCCGCGCGTGTCACATTGTTCCGCAAGACGCCCGCCGGCAGCCGAACGATCATGTTGTCGGCCGGTGCTACCGCAGCAACCCTGACCGCGGCCGATCACGACAAAACGGTGGTCGTCAGCGGATCCGTCGCAGGGTCTCTCGCGGTCGATGGCACGATCACCGACGGATTCCGCTGCCAGGTGATCAACCATACCGGTTCAGCCCTGATCTTCTCCGGCATCAACGGACTGCTCGGCGCCTCCTCGCTGTCCAACAATGCCTCGTGCTGGGTGTCTCTTTCCAATGCAACGGTCGAGGCGTCTGTTCCCGGTTCGACGGCCAGCACCACCACGCCCGGCGGGTCGAATGGGCAGTTGCAGGTCAATAACAGTGGCAGCTTCGGCGGTGTGACGATCGGCTCCGGTTTGTCGCTGGCGCAAGGCACCTTGACCGCCACTGCGCCAAGCTATTCGCTGCCCGCCGCGACCACGACGAACCTCGGCGGTGTGAAGGTGGACGGGGCGACCGTTACTGCCGCCGCAGACGGCACGCTTTCGGTCCCCGGCGTGTCGCTTGCCTCGCTGACCGACATCTCGACCCTTGGCGGTCCCTCGTCGACGGACATCGATCTCGTCAATCGGTCCGGCACCGACTATCGGACGACCCTAGCGGCGCGCGCTGCGCTGTTCCGCAAGACGCCGGCTGGGAGCCGGACGGTGACGTTTGCCACGGGCGCCGCGACCGCCACCCTGACCGCGGCCGACCACGACAAGACTGTCGTTCTCTCGGGATCGGCTCCTGGATCGCTGACGACCGACGGCACGATCACGGACGGTTTCTTCTGCCGTGTGATCAACCACAGCGGCAGCCCTGCGACCTTCTCCGGCATCAACGGCCTTGCTGGCGCCACATCGCTGCCATCCGGCGCCATGGGCTGGGTGACACTGTCGAACTCGACGTTCGAAGCCTCTGTCCCGATCCTCGCGGCCGGTGGCTCGAGCGGCCAGTTGCAGGCCAATGCCGGCGGTGCCTTGAGCGGCATCGCCATCGGCGCCGGTCTGTCCCTCGCCAATTCCACCCTGTCAGCCACCTACAGCTACACGCTGCCGGTAGCATCGACGCAGTCGCTGGGTGGCGTCAAGCAAGGCACCGGCGTCTCGATCGCCGCCGACGGCACGATCAGCGCGACCGGGTCGTCCGGAGTGTCGACCTTCAACGCCCGCACGGGAGCGGTCTCGCTCACGCTCGGTGACGTAACGACCGTCACCGGGATCGGAGCCAGCGCGCAAACCAGTTTCGGCTTGGGATCATCGGCCCTGCTCGGCGTTGGTGCCACGGCCGGTACCGTCGCCGCCGGCAACGACGCTCGCTTGGTGGGCGCGTTACAGTCGAGCGCCATCCCCGCCGCCACCGGCCAACTCTTGGGCGGCTCCGGAACTGCAGGGTCTGCGCAAGCCGTTGCGATCGGTGCTGGCCTGTCGCTCTCAGCGGGCACATTGTCGGCGACCTCGACCTACACGCTCCCCTCGGCGTCCTCGACCGTGCTGGGTGGCGTGAAGCAGGGCAGCGGCGTCAACATCGCCGCCGATGGAACCCTGTCGGTGCCGGCGTACCTGACGGCCGGGGTCGCAGGTGTTGTCAATTCGCTGCCGGGCGGCGGCGGTGCCACGGTCTTCCGCTACGTTTTCGTTCGGCCATGCCTTTTCAGCACGAACCTGGTGTCACCCTATCCGCCTCAGATGCAGGCCGTCATCCAGCCCGCGGCCAACGCCAGCTTCGGCCTTTCCAAGCGCACGGGCGCCGGCGCGCTGACGCCATTCGGCACCATCACCATCGCGCCCGCCGGTACCATCACGGCCAGCACGACGGCCACCAGTTTCGCGCCCGGCGACGAGCTGGTGATCACGGCGCCTAGCCCGGCTGACCCCTCGTTGGCCGATGTCTCGCTCACCTTCACCGGAACCTGGGGATAACCGATCATGACATGGTATAGCCTTCTCAGTTATCTCCCGCCGGCAACGGCCGGTAACGGTTCCAACGGTGACGTCGGCGGTAACTGGACCGATGTCGGCTCGACTTGGCGGCTCGCAAATCTTGGCGGCGGCACCGCCGACAACGCGATCCAGACGAGCAGCTCCTCGTCGACGCCGTGGACCAATGCGCAACTCGTGCGCAAGGCGGTAAACGAGGCAACGCAAAACACCAGGGTTCGCCTTCGTTGGCAGATCTCGGCCGGAGGTCTCGGCAGTGCGCCGTTCGTGGTGCTCCGCTACGTGCCGAACATCACCGACTCCGCCGCCAACTGTCTCGTCGTCAAAACCGCCCAGTTCATCACCGTTAACTCCGGGTCCCTCGGAACCGTCGTCAGCGGTACCGGCGCGATCACAACCGGCAACTGGTACGATACCGAAGTGGTCGCGCTCACGAATGGCAGCAATACGACGCTGACGGAGCAGACCTGGAACGTCACGAACCACATCACCGACGCGTTCGCCAGCGGGACGTCGGTCGCGAGCAATACCTACTCGACCCCGACCTTCAACACCGTCTCGGGCGGAGTTGGCGTATTCTCCTATCAGCCGGGAACGCTGAACGTTCAGCAATTCCAGTCCTTCACCGACATCGCCGCTTCCGCCATCACCCTCTCGCCCGCATCGGCGTCTGCGTCCGCCGCGTCACCCGTCACTTTCACGATCGGCGTCAACGGCGCGCAGAATGGCGGCGCCGTCGCGCTCTCCGACGGCGGTGCCGGCGGCACGTTCTCGCCGGCGAGCGTCTCGTTGCCGGCAGGCGTCGGAGCCTCGCAGACCTTCACCTACGCCGCCGCCGCCGCGTCCGCAGGCACCAGCGTCACCATCACGGCGTCCTCGTCCGCCCTGATCGGCACCGCCCTTGCCGCCACGGCGACCATGAATGTCAGCTCCGCCCCGGCGTCGGCACTCGTGATCAGCCCGGCCACGCAGAGTGTTCTCCCAGGCAGCACCTCCAACGCCTTCACCGTTTCCGCCAACGGCGCCCTGACCAGCAGCGTTAGCGTCTCGCTCTCCGACGGCGGCGCCGGCGGCTCTTTTTCTCCCTCCAACCTGACGCTTACGCCCGGCAGCGCCAACGGTAGTCTCACCTATACGACCGGGTCCAGCGCCTTGGGAACGATCAATCTCAGTGCCGCAACGGCGGGTCTCAGTTCGGGTAGCGCGACCGTCGCCATCACCCGTCCGACCGGCCTGCTGACGCCAGCCAGCGCCAGTGTCGTCCTGTCGCCCTATAACTGGGTGACCGACCTACCTAACAGCATTCTCGCAGGCAACACGGCAGCACGATGCTGGAATCCCGGAACGTACCTGCGAGCATACGTGACGGGCTGCACGTCGGTGTCCGTCATCTTTGGCGCGAGCACTCCATCGGCCTACTTCACCTATCAGGTCGATGACGGGGTACCGGCCGTTGCCGTCGCATGCTTGAACAACGGAAGCTACGCGATCACGCTTCCCGACACCGGCACCCACGTCGTGACCTGGATGCTGTGCTCCATTCCTCAAACCGCAGGTCGCTGGGCTGGAACGAACTCCGTCGTCATCAACGGCATCCAACCGGGATCCGGCGGTTCTGCCGCTCCCGCCATCACCGGCGCACGCCGCTTGCTCATCTACGGCGACAGTATCGCCGAGGGCATTCAAAGCCGCGACGGCGCCGACTGCATCTGCACCAGCTTCGCATTCCATTTTGGTGAAGCATTCCGTCGTCAGGGCTGGGAGTACGGGATCAAGGCCGCCGGCGCCTCCGGCTACTCCGTCCCCGTCGCCAGCAATCTCGGCGGCCAACCACCCGCATGGACCGCAGGCAACGACACGATGTCGTCGTGGAACAAGGTAGACGGCTCGGGCGCAGCTGGAACCGCACTCACCACGGGCGCCGTCGGCGGCACGACCGAGCGCTTCACCGTTCCGTCAGACCTGATCGTTGCCGCCTGGGGAACCAACGACGGGCTTCAGAGCGCAGCCGACACGACCGTTCAAGCGACCGTCACTGGCCTCGCCCAACGCCTGCGTGTCGCCGCACCGACAACGGTCATCGTGATGTCGGTCCCGTTTGGCGGCTACAAACGTAGTGCCATTCAGGCTGCCGCCGCAGCCGCCGCGGACCCCCGGCTCATCCTGGTCGATCCCAAAACTGATCAGCGCATGACGCAGTCGGGCTACTGCGGGAACCTCGTCACCGGCGCCGCAGGATCGCAGAACATCCATCCCTGGAGCGTCGGTAGCGCAATCTTGGGCAACTATCTCGTGGGTCTTGTCGGAACGGCCTTCGTACCGTTCGCGACAGCCCGCGCCTTCGGGAGTGCGTCGTAATGACGATCTTGCTGAACCGCCGCCTCAACGGCCGTCCAATGGCCATCAATCCCGGCACCAATACCGGAGCCCAGACCTCTCACCCCGGCTACACCCTCGCCCAACTCGCCGCTTCCGGCATCGCAGGCGCAGGCACCACCTATCTCACCCTGACACCCCCCGCCGGCGCCTGGCCGTCCGGCGCCATCAAGGTCATCGTGTCCGGTGTCCCCGCCGCGATCGGCAACGTTACCGGTGCCGTCCTATCGGGCAATGTCCTGATCCCCAGTGCCGGCGCCACATCGATCAAGTTCACCGCCTCGCTCGCCCAGCTCGGCCGCGCCACCATCGCGACCACCAACACCATGGGCCTCACTGACCCGGCCGCGCTGTCCTACACCGTCACGGCCAGCAATACCGCGCCGCCCGCCCTGTCCGATCTGATCTGGCACCAGCTTGCCCCCGTCGATCAGCAGGCCGCCGATGCGACCGTCGTCGGTTGGCTCGAACCGGTGGGCGGGATCGGGCCCTTCACCTACTCCGTATCCGGGAATTCCGGCTATGGGCTAGTCGACGGCAACAGCGGCCAAGTGCGCGTCGTCTACTACACCCCGAATAGCCAGGGACCGACCTTCACCGCCACAGTCACGGACGCACGCGGCATCACGTCGGCGCCGCTGACCGTCGCCGTCCAGGTCGCACAAACCTCTCCGGTCATTACGCTCAACGACCGCAACCCGGCGAACAATTGCACGTACAACCCGATCAACCAGCCAATCCTGCGACTCGTGCAGAACGCCGCCACCATCTCCATTCTCGACCGCACGTCCGGTCAGGCCTCGACCCACTGGTCCGAACAATACGACTACCTGCGATGGATCGGCAGCGGTCCGATCCCGGCCGCAACCTACCCCCTGGCCATCAATTTCACTCAGCCGAGCGGACCAAGCCCGGCGCCGCTCTTGTTCGATCTGCAGATCGTCGACTACACCCCGATCTCGTTCATCGAATTCGTCCCCGGATTGGTCTCGACGTCGATGAACGCGAACAGCCTCATCGGCCACGCGCGCGCGACGACGCCGAACAACGCGCCGCAGTGGTCGGTCACCGACGCAAGCGCCACGTTCCAGATCGATAGCACATCCGGCAACGTCTATTGCGCCAAACAGCCGGCCGCCGCCGGCCCGATCACCTTCTCGATCGGCGTCACCGACAACACCGCCAGCTACACGCAATCCATCACCATCAATGTCGTCCAGGGCGTCACCCTGGCGCCGACCAACATGACGCTGACTGTCCCGCAGAACCTGACCAACGACACCTACAACAACGTCATCGGCACCCCGGCCGTCACCGGAATGACCGGCACCAAGAGCTGGAGCCTGGTCAGCCAGACCGGCTACAACGTCCTCTCCGTCCAGGCCGGCATCCCCGCCCGCTACCAGATCAACTCGAGCAACGGCGCCATCACCGCCCCGACGATCCTGTCGGCCGATCTCGACGGCGTCTCCCCAACCACCGACGTCCTGGTCGTCTCCTGCACCGACGGCATGAACACCTGCACCCAAAGCTTCAGCATCCCGGTCGCATGGGCGCAGATCACCAAGACGTTCCACGTCGGCCGCGGCATGAGCAAGACCTACACCGACGGCACCGGCTTCGAGACCATGACCCAAGTCCGCGCCCAGTGCATGACGGCGCACACCGGCACCTATCACGTCCTCGTCTATGCCGATGCGGACCCGGACTACTACACCAACGATAACGGCACCCGCACCAACGACTACTCCGTCCGGTTCCCCTGGCAGGGTCCCATCGTCATCGAAGGCGTGGCCGCGAACGGCAGGTCCATGCCACGCGTCGGCGGCCCGGCGTCCAACACGCAGCCCGGCGGCACCGACATGCGCGGCAAGGGTTTCTTTGTCTCCGGCGACGGCGACTCTGTCTTCAAGAACCTCGAAATTTCCGGCTGCCACGACGCGTACGGTGACGGTGTCCACGGCGTCGAAGCCATCCGCAAGGATGGTGCCGTCGCCGGCAACATGACCGTCCAGCACTGCTACCTTCACGACAATGACAACAACCTCCTCTCTGCCTTCGGGCACGGGGCGCTGCTTGTGGAATACTGCTTGTTCGAAAATGGCGGCACGAGCCATGTCAGTTCGGGCGCCTGCCACAACGCCTACCTGGGCGAAATGACACGCGTCGTGTTCCGCAACAACATCTCTCGCCGGGTCAACTTGGGCCATCTGCTCAAGTCTCGCGCCCAGATCGCCGAAATCTACAACAACCGCTTCTACGACGGCGTCTCCGGCAGCGCCTCCGCCTGCATCGAGATCCCCTTCGCGGGACAAGCGACGATCTACGGCAACGTCATCGAGAAGGGCACGATGGCCTTCGGCCCCGACGCGATCCGCTATGGCGCGGAAGGCGTGCCCTGGTCTGTCAACACGCTCGACGTCCACAGCAATACTATCAGCGTCCTCACCCTGGCCGGCTCGCACTACGGCACGCCGAGTGCGGTCGGCTTCTTCTACGGCACCAACGCCAAGGGCGTCCCGGCAACCATCAGCGTCGCCAACAACAGCCTCTATCTCGCCGCCGGCTCGCAGCGCATGAACCTCTACGGCACGGCCAACACTCCGGTCTTTGAGACCGGGACCATCGTCCTGTCCGCGCCGCCCGCCATCGACACGACCCGGCCGGACATCTCCGGCACCGTCCCGCCCGCTCAGTTCATGTATCGTCTACAGGGCCAGGACGACTTCCAGAACTTCTCCGGCCTCCAGCAGATCAGCGATAGCGAACAGATCCGGATCGCCGCGAGCACCGCCTCGGGCACCGTCATCTGCAACGTCAAGGCGTCCAACGACTCCGGCGCGACCGGCGCCGGGACCGCTAATCCGTTCGGCGCAGGAACTACTTGGACCATCACGACCGCCGGCACCTACTACGGCAACACGCCATGGGCGGCCGCGGGCAAATACGCCGTCGTCGTCAACAGTGATGGCTCCGCCGCGCTCAAGGTCGCCGGCGCGCTCGCTACCGGGGTCGACTATGTGCAACTCCGCGCTACTGCTCCCAGCGGCGGCCTGACCGACGTCCGCTACCCGGTGGTTGTCTCGTGATGCAGGGCGATCTCGCAATGCACGACGCCCGCCATGCCATCCAAGTCGGCCTGACCGCGATCTTGGCATGGCTCGCCGTCTATTTGGACTGGGTCCGCACCGTGTTCGCGACCGACCACGAGTTCAGCTACATGGCCCACCTTGCGCCGGAACACGGCTGGGCGGTCCTGTTCCTCGTCGCCGCCAATATCGGCGTCTTGGGCCTGATCTCCAAAGCGCGGCCGCTGCGATTGGCCAGCGTCCTCGTGATCGCCACCGTGCACGGCATCTTCGCCGGCTTCCTCCTCATGGCCGGAGCGAGCGTGTGGTCCGGCACCTTCGTAATCATTGCGGGCATGGGATATTACCTGGCCTACCGGTGTGCGCGTGAAGGGGTTTGACCCGGGGCTCTTGGGAGGCAGCGTTGGCTGAACTCCCGACTGGCCCCTGGTGGGTCGTCGCCGCCGCCGCCGCACCGTCGATCGCAAGCGCCGTGTGGGTCCTTTGGCGCTGGTGGGTCGAGCGTGGCGACAAGCTCCACGACAACGTCGCTTCTCGGGAACAAATCCTCCTCCGCGATCTCGAAACCCAACGCGTCGCGCTCTCGCGCGAGCAGGCCGATCTCTTCGAACGTCTCCGCAACGAACTCGAGCGCAGCCACCAGCGCCTGCTCGACATCGAGCGCGACCGCGACCGCGGCTGGGATTTGGCCCGCTGGTGGAACCAGCGCGCGCACGAATTACGGCACGCGGCCGTCAACGCGCAGGCCATCGTCGTCGGGCTATGCGCGCGTGAAGCCGTCGACCCGCCAATTTGGCCGGACATGGAAGTCCCCGGTCTTGAGGAGCCAAAATGACCGTTTTTGACAACGCCTTCAAAGTAGTCATCGGCGAGGAAGGCGGCTTCACCGCCAACGAGGCCGATCCAGGTAATTGGACAGGCGGTCGATGCGCGATAGGCCAGTGTAACGGCACCAAATACGGCATCTCCGCAGGCGCATACCCAAGTCTGCACATCGGCGCCCTGACGCTCGATGACGCCAAGGCCATCTACCGGCGCGATTACTGGAACAAGATCAGGGGCGACGAACTCCCCCCGGCCATCGCGCTGCTCGTCTTTGACGCCGCCGTCAACAGCGGACACTCGCGAGCCGTTCGTTGGCTCCAAACGGCGCTCAAAATCGTCGCCGACGGGCTGCTCGGCCCGGTCACCATGGCCGCCGCGCAACAATGCGCAGGGCAGGGCGGGGTCGTCCTCGTCGAATACCAGACTCAGCGCCTGCTCTTCCTTACCGGCCTAAAAACCTGGCGTACCTTCGGCCACGGCTGGGCAAGACGCGTCTGCACGCTGCAATTTGAGGCTCTCAGAATCGGGGGAAATACGTGATGGACCTGTTACAGATTGGCGAGGCTGCCGCCAAAGGCGCGGCGGCAGGCAGCATCATTCCCGGTCTCGGCTCCGCTCTTGGCGCCGCCGGCGGCGTCGCCCTCGACCTTGCGCCCGAGATCGGGCAATGGCTGTTCGGCCCCAACGCCGGACCCACCGTCAAAGCCGTCCAGACCGCCGTCGAAGCCGTCACCGGCGCCTCCGACACCGCCGCTCAGGTCAGCGCCCTGGCCAACCCCGAAGTCGCAACCCAACTCCGGCTGCAACTCGCCGGCATCGCCGCCCAGCGCGCCGCCGAAGAGAACAAGGCCGCCCAGGACCGACTTGCCGCCCAACTCGCCGACCTCGCCAACGCCCGCTCGGCAACGGTGCAGCTCGCCCAATCCGGCTCCCCCATGGCCTGGGGCGCCGCCGTCGTGAGCGCCATCGTCCTGCTCACCTTCGGTAGCGTCATGGCCCTCACCCTCATGCGCAGCTTGCCTTCGAGCGCCGAGCCAGTGCTCAACGTCCTCCTGGGCACCCTCAGCGCCATGGCCACCAGCGTCGTCAGCTACTGGGTCGGCAGCAGCGTCGGCAGCGCCCGCAAAGACGACCGTCTCGCCACCCTGTTCCGGACCGCCACGACGCCGGTTCAGTAACGCACGATCGGTAAGTCGAGCAGCGGGAACGCGCTGTGCACATGCACCTCCGTGACCGCCTCGACCGCCCGCAAGTGCCCCCGGGTCAATCCTGCGAACCCGGAAACCCCCAACAGCCCCAGGCACTCTGCAACCTCCTCTTCCAGCAGCTCGATCACCCTGACGATCCCCGCTGACCCGGCCGCCGCAAATCCATACAAGTACAGCCGACCGATCCCGACCAGGTCCGCCCCAAGCGCGATCGCCTTCACCACGTCACTTCCACGGCTGATCCCGCCATCGACGATCACGATCGCCTTTCCCCCGATCGCCTCCACCACCTCCGGCAAGACCTCGGCGCTCCCCGCCCCATGATCGAGCTGCCGCCCGCCGTGGTTGGAAACGTAGATGCCCTCCACTCCCATCGAAACCGCCCGCTCGGCGTCCTCCGGCGTCACGATCCCCTTCAGGATCAACCGCATCGCCGGATGCGCATGCTTGAAGCGCTCGATCTGAGCCCAGCTCAGCCCGGCCTGGAACTCCATCCCGCTCGACCGCGCCCGCCACGGCTTGGCAAATCGATTGGCGATGTCGCGCTCCCGCCGGCTGTAGATTGCGCTGTCGACCGTGATGCAGAACGCGTCATATCCCGCATCCGCAGCCCGGCGCGCATGATCGTCGACAAATCGATCGTTCCCCCGCACATAGAGCTGGAACACCTTGCAGCCGCTCGCCGCCGCAGCCGTCCGCTCCAATCCTGATTCGGAAACCGAACTCAGGAACAGCGGCACCCCGGCCGCCCCCGCCCCATGCGCCACTGTCAGTCCGCCACCCGCCCCGAGCTGCTCCAGCCCGCCGACCGGCGCCAGCGCCACCGGCAGCCGGATCCGATGCCCCAGGAACATCCCCGACACATCGATCTGCGACACGTCCGTCAGCACCCGCGGCCGAAACCCGATCCGATCCAGCGCCCGCCGATTGCGCTTGACCGTCGTCTCCGTCGCCGTCCCGCCGATCACGTAATCCCACAGGTTCTGGTTCAGGTTCAGCCGTGCGGCGGCAATGATCTCGTGCAGCGTCTGAAATCGCGCCGCGACATCCTCAGTCACTTCTTCGTCCTCCCTGGCCGACGACCGCGGCCCGCCAAGCCCAGCACGCACAACCGTTATCCGCCATCCCAGACCTTGCCTGTGATCATAGCCATGCTTATCATAACAGTATGAATGATGAGCCAGACCTACTAATGTTGGTGAACGACGTTGGTCGGATGCTCCGCACCGAAGCCGATCGTCGCGCCCGCTGTCACAACATGACCCGCGCCCAATGGGTCATGATGATGCGACTCAATCGCCAGCCGGGCCTCTCGCAAAAAGAGCTCGCGGAGATTCTCGAGGTCGAGCCCATCACCGTCGCCCGCCTCGCCGACCGGTTGGAGTCCCGCAACCTGATCGAGCGCCGCCCCGATCCGCAGGATCGCCGCGTCTGGCGTCTCCACCTTCTCCCCCAGGCCCAACCGCTGCTTGAGCAGCTCACCTGCCACCGCGACGACCTCATCAACCTGATTACCGCCAAGCTCGATCCCGAGACCGTCGAGATCGTCGTCAAGGCGCTCCGCTGCATGCGCGCAACACTCTCCAAGCGCACCGAATTGGTGGAGGCCGCCTGATGTCCCAAGCCGTTTCCGCCCGCGACGTCCCGGCCAACCAAGCGCAGACTGTCCCCGCCCGCCGCAGCCGCGCGCTCCGCCCCATCCTGATGCTCGGCGGCATCGCCGTCGTCGCGGTCGGCGCGGTCTTCTTCTGGCTGCGCGGCGGTCGCTACGTCTCTATCGACAATGCCTATGTGCACGCCGACAAGCTCGCCGTCTCGACCGACGTCTCCGGCATTCTCGCCGAGATCCCCGTCAAGGAAGGCCAGCTCGTCAAGCAGGACGACACCCTTTTCCGCCTCGACGGCCGCAAATTCAGCATCGCGCTCGCCTCCGCCAAGGCCGACCTCGCCCAGACCGCCCTCCAACTCGACGCCGCCAAGCGCGACTACCAGCGCATGCTCAAGGACGTCGCCACCAAGCAGGCCCAAGTCGAATCCGACCAGGCTCGCTTCAACCGCACCTCCGGCCTCGTCAACCGCGGCGATGTCTCCCGCCAAAGCTACGACGACGTCCGCTACCAACTCGCCGCTGACCAGCAGACCGTTGCCGCCACCCAAGTCGCCGCCCAGGTCCAGCTCGCCAAGCTCGGCGGCGGCGCCGATGCCGACGTGACCACCATGCCGACGTATCTGAAGGCCAAGGCCGCCGTCGACGAAGCCCAGCGCGAACTCGACCACGCCACCGTCCATGCCCCGTTCGACGGCATCGTGACCGGCGTCTCCAACGCCCAGCCCGGCCTCTACCTCGCCGCCAGCAATGCCGCCTTCGGCCTCGTCTCCACCGACCACGTCTGGATCGAAGCCAACCCCAAGGAAACCGAACTCACCTACGTCAAGCCCGGCGACCCGGTCGCCGTCACCATCGACACCTACCCCGGCCGTACCTGGCAAGGCACCCTCGACAGCATCGCCCCGGCCAGCGGCAGCGAGTTCTCCATCCTCCCCGCGCAGAACAGCTCCGGCAACTGGGTCAAGGTCGTCCAGCGCATCAGCGTCCGCATCCGCCTCGATCGCAAACCCTCCGACCCGCCGCTCCGTGCCGGCATGAGCGTCGAAGCCGACATCGACACCGGCCACACCCGATCCCTCGGCAACATTCTCTGAGCGGCATCGCCATGCCACCTGCGCCCGCCGTCCCGAACCGCGCCCTCATCACGGCCTGCGCCATGATCGCGACCCTGATGCAGGCGCTCGACAGCACCATCGCGAACGTCGCACTCCCCTACATGCAGGGCAGCCTCTCGGCGACGAGCGACCAGATCACGTGGGTCCTCACCAGCTACATCGTCGCCGCCGCCATCATGACCGCCCCCGTCGGCTGGCTCTCCGCCCGCTTCGGCCGCAAGAACCTCTTCATCACCTGCCTGATCGGCTTCACCGTCGCTTCGATGCTGTGCGGCATCGCCCAATCGCTCGAGCAGATGGTGCTCTTCCGCCTGCTCCAAGGCGTCTTCGGCGCCGCCCTCGTTCCCCTCAGCCAATCCACCATGCTCGACATCTATCCGCCCGAGCAACGGGGTTCCGCCATGGCGATGTGGGGCGTCGGCGTCATGGTCGGCCCCATCCTCGGCCCCACCCTCGGCGGCTACCTGACCGACCTTTACGACTGGCGCTACGTCTTTTTCGTCAATCTCCCCTTCGGCATCCTGGCCACCGTCGGCCTGATGCTCTTCCTTCCCAAAAGCGCCGCCAAGTCCGACCTCCGCTTCGACTGGCTTGGTTTCGGCGTCCTCGCCCTCGGTCTCGGCGCTTTCCAGCTCATGCTCGACCGCGGCCAGGACAAGGATTGGTTCGGCTCGACCGAGATCATCGTCGAAGCCGTCCTCGCCGGCGTCGGAATCTACCTCTTCGTCGTCCATCTGCTCACCGCCGAACGCCCCTTCCTCCCGCCGCGCCTGTTCCGCGACCGTAACTTCGCCACCAGCCTGGCGCTCATGTTCTCCGTCGGCCTCATTCTCCTCGCCAGCTCCGCGTTGCTCGCCCCCTGGCTGCAAACCCTCTCCGGCTACCCGGTCGCGGCGGCCGGCCTGATCCTCGCCCCGCGCGGCCTCGGCACGATGGCGTCCATGATGGTCTCCGGCCGCCTCGCCAGCCGCGTGGACCCGCGCATGCTCATGGCCTTCGGCATCATCCTCCTCTCCTATTCGCTCTACGAGCAAACCGGCTGGACTCCCGATGTCGACAGTTGGACCGTCATCATCAACACCATGGTCCAGGGCGTCGGCCTCGGCTTCGTCTTCATCCCGCTCCAGCTCATCGCCTTCGCGACGCTCCCCGCGGAATGGCGCACCGACGCCACCTCGCTCCTCTCGCTCGTGCGCAACGTCGGCAGCGCCGTCGGCGTCTCCGCCACCTCCGCGCTGCTCGCCCACAACGTCCAGGTCGTCCACGCCGACCTCGCCGCACACATCACCCCGTTCACCCCGCTCGCCCGCGGGACCGCCGCCGGCGGTGCCATGCTCGATCCCACCACGACCCATGGCGCCGCCATGCTCGACGCCTTGATCGGTCAGCAATCCCTCATCATCGCCTACCTCGACGACTTCAAGGCGATGCTGATCGTCACCGCCCCAACCATTCTCCTGCTATTCCTGATGCGTCGTCCCGCCGTCATTGCCAAGCCCGACCCGGCTCACGCCGCGATGGAGTGACTACCGGCGGCGCCGTCGACCATGCGCCGGCTCCTGCGATCGCGCCGGCGCCAGCACGCGCGGCGGCGCCTGTGCCTCGCGAACCAGCCCGGCGCATGCACCATCCTCCCCTGTCCCAGTCTGGATCGTCGGCAACAGCGCCGCTAACGGCGTCAGCAACAACCCCAACCCGACCGCTGCCACCGCCCGCGTTCCCGCCTCCTTCAAATCCGGCTGAATGCTCGGCGCCCCCAACGTCCCGCCGATGTCGATCGGAGTCGGCAACGACCCGACACTGAAATGTTTCGCTTCAGTCCGTAACGTCAACTTCAGCGCCTCCGTCTTCAGGTTCGCCCCACCCACGATCCCGATCCGCGCCTCGTTCGTGTCCACCATCGTCAGCCGCGACTCTGCCGCGCCATTCGTCAGCATCACGTCTGTAACCATGCACTCGATCTGCGCCCGCGACGGCACGCCGAGCGCTGACAACACGGCGTTCCCGAATTGCAGCCCCGACAGATCGACCAGCAACGCGCTCAGATTGCCTCCCGACCCCATGTAGAGCTTCACCTCGCCGTTCGCCCCCGCCATGATCTGCGCGATCGATCGCCCGCTCCCCTCGATGATCGCCCGCCCGCCAATCGACCCAGCCCCTTGCGCCACCCCCGTCGCCGACATCAGCTTGCTGACATCCACATGGCGGAAATCGATGTCCGCCCGCGCCGCCAGCGCCTCGCCACGGTCTGCCAGCTTGATCTGTGAAACGATCTGCCCGCGCCCGATCCCGAAGCTCAACGGATGCAGCGACACCTCGCCGTTCACGATATCCATCGCGACCTTCATGTCGTCCAGCGGCTGGTTGCGCCCCTCGATCCGCTTGGCCGCATACTGCAGATGCACGTCCGCCACATTCAACCGCGGCACCGACAGCGGCTCGTTCGGCAACACCCGCCCATTGGACGCAACCGGCTTCTTCGTCCCCTTGCCCGCATCCCCCGGCTCCGCGCCGATGAAGCCGCCGAGATCCTTCAGGTCGACGTTCCGAGACTGTAACGATGCCGTCAGCTCCGGCCGCTTTGACTTCGTATCGACCTTGAGCCCGCCCTCGAGGTCGCTGCTCCCCACCTTGCCGACCAAGTTCTCGAACGACACCACCCCGTCGCCGTAATCGAGCTTGCCCGCCACGCGATAGGGCGGCGTTTTCGGAATCGCGATCCCCGTCAACGGCAGTAGCAGCGACATGTCCGGCCCGGCGAACTCCAACGTCACCTTCGCCCCCGCGAACGCCAGCGGATGATCGATCGTCCCCACCGCCGAGGCACTCGTCGGCCCATTCTTCAACCGCAGGTCGACTGGATACGGGTCCGTCTTGTCTTCCAGCGACAGGAGCGCCCCGCCCTTGAACTCCGCCACGATCGGCTGCTTGGCGTAGGTACCCTTCGCGCTCGCGACGATCTGGTCTTTCCCGTCGGGGCCGGCCTTCGTCGCCACCGCAACGAGGAAATCGCCATTCAACGGCGCCGACCGCACATGCGCCGACCCATCGTCGATTACCAGCTGGCCGATCTGCGGCCCCGGCCCGCTCCCGCCTGATGAGCCGCCGCCGAACTGCCAGTTCGAATTCCCGTCTGCCAATTGCTGTGCGTCCACCACCGGCCGTTCGAACTCGATCAAGGGCAACGAGACCTGCCGCGTCCGCAGCAGTTTAGCCGCGTCCACATCGAGAACGAGATGCTCCGCCGTCGCGAAATCGCCACCGCCCGGCCACCCCGCCGGGTTCCCGATCGACACCCCATCCAGCACCACATGCGTGACCCGGCCCAGCGACACGTGCAAATGCGTCACCTTTACCGGCCGGCCCAACGCGGCACTCGCCCGCGGCTCGAGCAATGGGATCAACCAATCCCAGCGAAATGCCAGAATTAACCCGGCCAACGCCAGAGACAACACCCCCAGCACATAAGGCCAACGTCGCCGCTTCGGCGTGCTCGGTGCGTCGCTCATGCCAAATTAAACGGTTGCACAGCACAGCAGGTTCCGCTTGCGATCCGCGAAACCCGTGGCCACTCTCCCGCCCACCAAAGGAGCCACTATGATCCACGAATTGCGTCTCTACCGCTGCGTCCCCGGCCGTCTGCCAGCGCTCCTCAAGCGCTTCGAAACCGTCACCCTCGCGATCTGGCAGCGCCACGGCATCCGCCAGCTCGGCTTCTGGACCACCGTGATCGGCCAATCCAACCAGGAGCTGCACTACATCCTGGCCTGGGAGAGCCTGGCCGAACGCGAGACCAAATGGACCCAGTTTCAGACCGACCCGGAGTGGATCGCCAAGCGCGCCGAAACTGAAGCCGACGGTCCCATCGTCGCCGACATCGTCAGCCAGATCCTCCAGCCAACCAGCTTTTCCGCCACCCGATGAGCGGCCTGCGCGGCGCCATCGTCCCCGTCACCCCGCTGCAGCAGAACTGCACCCTGCTCTGGGATGACGCCACCAAGCGCGCCTGGGTCGTCGACCCGGGCGGTGACGTCGACAAGGTCCTCGCCACCGTCGAGCAGCTCGGCCTCACCGTCGAGCGCATCCTGCTCACCCACGGCCACATCGACCACGCCGGTGGCGCCGCGGCACTGCGCGACGCTCTCCCCGGCATCCCGCTCGAAGGCCCCGACGAGCGCGACGCCTTTCTCCTCGACGACCTCGAAACCGCCGGCCGGCGCTTCGGCATCGAGGACGCCCGCAACGTCCGCCCCGACCGCTTCCTCGCCGAAGGCGACCGCCTGCAGCTCGGCTCGCTCGTCTTCGATGTCCTGCACTGCCCGGGCCACACCCCCGGCCACCTCGTCTACGTCGACAGCGCCAGCAAGGTCGCCATCGTCGGCGACGTCCTGTTCCAAGGCTCCGTCGGCCGCACCGACTTCCCCTACGGCGACCCCGACGCCCTCCTCTCCGCCATCCGTGACAAGCTGATGCCGCTCGGCGACGACGTCGCGTTCCTCTGCGGCCACGGTCCCGGCTCGACCATCGGCATGGAGCGCGTCTCCAACCCCTTCGTCCTCGAAGCCCTCCGCCGCCAGCCCGCCTTGTGACGATCCCTCGTCTCCTGACTCTCGCAGCCATTCTCGCCGGCCTCGCCGCCCCGGCGCCCGCCCGCGCCTGGGGCGACGAAGGCCACGAGATCGTCGCCATCATCGCCGACGCGCTGCTCAAGCCCGACACCCGCCGCCGGGTTCACGCCATGCTCGCGGCCGACCAGGACCCGCTTACCGATCACGACATCGCCAACGAAGCCACCTGGGCCGATCACCTCCGCAGCGCCGACCCCGACGGCGCCCGCCGCCACACTCGCCAATGGCACTTCGTCAACATCGAACTGGCCGCGCCATCGCTCGATGCCGCTTGCTTCGATCATCCCCGCCTCGGACACGCCGAAACCGCCACCCTCGGCCCGGCCGAAGCCTGCATCCTCGACAAAATCGACCAATTCTCCGCCGAACTCGGCACCCCCGGAACCCTTCCCGAAGAGCGCCTCGCCGCCCTGAAGTTCCTGCTCCACTTCGTGGCCGACCTGCACCAGCCGCTCCACACCGCCGACGCCGACGATCGCGGCGGCAACGACAAGCGCGTCTCCGCCCCCGGCCTACGCGCCAACAACCTCCATCATTACTGGGACACCGAGTTCGTCCGCGCCCTCGGCACCGACCCGGCCACCGTCGCCGCCAACCTCCTCACCCACCTCTCCGTCGCCGACGTCCGCCGCTGGTCCGCCGGCACCCCGCTGGACTGGACCCGAGAAAGCTTCGACCTCGCCCGCCGCGACGCCTACGGCAAGCTTCCTCCCCTCAACGCCCGCTCTTCCTACCGCCTGGAAGACGCCTACGTCGGAATGGCCATCCAAGACTGCCGCCAACAACTCGCCAAAGCCGGCATCCGCCTAGCCACAATCCTCAACCGCACCCTCCACTAACCCTCCCTGCCCCGCTGGCGGGAGAGGGAAGGGGTGAGGGTGGCCCGCGCCGCGAGACTACCCGCCGCCCCAACAAGCCCCCGGAATCAACCCTCCAAAGCCCCCGGCGCCCGATTGGCGATCAAACTCAACAATTCCCGCCGCGTCGTCGCATTGTCGCGAAAACACCCCGTCATCCGGCTCGTCACCATACTGACGCCCGACTTATGAACCCCACGCGTGCTCATGCATTGATGTCCCGCCTCGATCACGACCGCGACCCCCTGCGGCTTGAGCACCTGATCGATCGTTTCCGCGATCTGCACCGTCAGCCGCTCCTGGATCTGCAACCGCCGCGCATACGCATCGGCCACCCGCGCCAACTTGCTGATCCCCACGACCCTATTTCGCGGGACATACGCGATGTGCGCCCGCCCGATGATCGGCACCATGTGATGCTCGCAATGACTCTCGATCCGGATGTCGCGCAACAGCACGATCTCGTCGTAGCCCTCGACCTCCTCGAACGTCCGCTCCAGCAACGCCACCGGGTCGGTCGCATACCCCGCGAACATCTCCTGATAGGAGCGGAACACCCGCGACGGCGTGTCGCGCAGCCCCTCGCGCGTCGGGTCATCCCCCGCGAGACGGATCAGCGTCCGGATCGCCTCTTCCGCCTCCTCCTGCGTCGGCTTCGCGGCACTCACATTGGACGTGGCGGACAGGGCAGGGGCGGGCAGGGCAGGGGAGAGTTCGTTCAACGACGTATCCTCGACGCAGACACAACAGCCAGACACAACAGGTAGTAGGCGCGCGGCGCCCCGCAAGCTAATGCAGCTTCTGCGGCGGCCCGGGACAGTCGAGGCTGAACGCCGGAATCGTCACGTCGAACTCGCGCCCCGACGCCATGGCGACCATGTGATACGTCCCGATCATGAACCCGGAACTCGTCTCGAGCGGCGTCCCGGAGGTGTATTCGAACGCATCGCCGGGCTCGAGCACCGGCTGCTCGCCGACCACGCCCGCCCCTTGCACGATCTGCATGCGGCCATGCGCGTCCGTGATCCGCCACGTCCGTCGCATGAGTTGCACCGCCTCGCGACCCAGATTGGCAATCCGAACCTGATACGCCCAGACCCACGGCCCGCTATCCAGATCGGACTGATCTTCGAGAAAATACGTGCGCACCGTCACCTCGACGCTCTCGGTCACCGCACGATATCCCTCGCTCGTCGTCACTCGGCCGCTTGCCTTGTCGCCACCCGGACGCCATCGAGCGCGCGATACAAATCCTCGACCAGGTCGTCCGGATCCTCGAGCCCCACCGACAGCCGGATCACCCCGTCGCCGATCCCGAGCCGGGCCCGTTCCTCGGCGCCGATCCGAAAATGCGTCGTCGTCGCGGGATGCGTCGCCAGCGACTTCGAATCACCCAAATTGTTGGAAATCGCGATCAGCGCGAACCCGTTCATCGTCGTGAACGCCGCGGCTTTATCGGCCAGCTCGAACGCCACCAGCGTCCCGCCCGCGCTCATCTGCCGCATCGCCAACGCATGCTGCGGATGGTCTGCCCGGCTCGGATACAGCACCCGCCGCACCGCCGGATACGCCGCCAACGCATCGGCGACCCGCGCCGCACCCGCACTCGCCGCCGCCACGCGAAGGCCCAGCGTTTCCAACCCCTTCAACAGCAACCACGCGTTGAACGCCGAGAGACTCGGCCCGGTGTTTCGTATGAACGGCTGCAGCGTGTCCTTGACCCAAGCATTCCGTCCCAATACCGCGCCGCCCAGCACGCGTCCCTGACCATCGATATGCTTCGTGCACGAATAAACCACCACGTCAGCGCCGAGTTCCAGCGGCTTCTGCAGTAACGGCGTCGCGAAGACATTGTCGACGACCACGATCGCCCCCGCCGCATGCGCCAGGTCGCAGATCGCGCGCAGGTCGAGCACCTCCAGCATCGGATTGGACGGGCTCTCCACCAACACCAACTGCGCCGGCCGCGACAGCGCCTCCGACCACGCGTCCAGATCGGT
>JAABUX010000932.1_pt1 | contig 46573 bp, 45 predicted proteins | sample 5561851 | NCBI WGS metagenome assembly JAABUX01 (sample SAMN10711883, study PRJNA513361) | rock metagenome | isolation source: Antarctica rocks | place: Antarctica: Victoria Land, Richard Nunatak red sandstone | collected 2016-01-03 | reverse complement strand
ACTTACGATCTTACTCGATTTATCGGGCTCGATGACCGCAGCAAGCGACAGGAATACCGGATCCGCTGATCCCGCAACGATTTTTTCACGGGCCTGTTAAGACGAGAGAACTCCGTCGGCAACATGACGATATACATAAAACCGTCGCGTTGTCGTGTCGATACGAGGAGAGGGCGGCTTCGGCGAGTCCGATCGCTACGATTGATCGAGGGAAGACGTATGTACGCGCGCTGCGAGCGGATACCGATACTTGAGTCGCGCGGCGCGGCACGGACGACGGTCGCACACGTGCGATGAGCGCGCAAATTCTCGCGCGACTCGGGCCGGCAAGCCCGTACCGCATCACGCTGATCACGGGCGCTGTTGGATCCGGCAAAAGCGAGGCGATCGCGGGTACGGTCGCCACGATGAGCGCCCGCTGTGCTTATTTCGCGCCTCGCCGCTCGCAAGAGCAATTGGTGCCGTTCGTACGTGGCGTCATCGAAGCGTTCCGCGGACCCGTTCCGGCGTTATCCGTCGGTTTTGCCTCGGCGGCGGCCGCGGCTCGGCGCAGCACGCGCCCGGCGCTCGTGTTGGGCGATTGGTTCGCGACGCACCTGGGAGCAGAACGAACGGTCATCGCGCTCGACGACCTTCATCTCCTCGACGAAGAACCTGCGGACGTGTCGCCCGTTCGCGATTTCATCATGCGCGCGATAACGGCCAGTTCGCCAAATATCCGCTGGATTCTCGGGATGCGCGATACTTATCGCTGGCCGGTTTCAGCGTGGCTTGCCGGCTCGGTCGCGGGAATACCCATCGAGTTTCGAGGGCAGGGCTCTTCGCTTAGTGACGAGGCGACGTTCCACGACGTCCGTGCGTGGCTTGCGACACGGAGCATCGAGGATCGCTCGACAGCCGGCATCCTCTCCCGGTTACCCAGCCTTCACGACGAGGTGCTCGCTCGCGTTCCGGCCGTTCGAACGTTGCTAAGCGACCTGTTGCGCGTCATTCCGTACGCGTGTTCGGGTGAGAGGCTCCGACTTTCCGTTGCCGATGCGCTCGCCTCGGGCGATCTCACCGACGACGATCGCGCCGTGGCCCGCCGCGCGCTCGATGGAGCGCCGTCTCACGAGGTTATTCAGTACCTTACCGATCTATGCGACGGCGATGCCATCGTCGACTTGCTCGCACGCGAGGGCTTCGCGCTCATCGACGCCCATTATGGCGACGTCGTGGACCGGGCCGTGGCTATCCTCGATAAGAGCGACCGTGATCGAAGCGCGATCGCACTTTTACTCAAAGCCGTGCGCGAAACAGAACTGGGCCGCCACGACGTCGCCGAATCGTGGTATCTTCACGCGATTCGCATTGCTCCCGAACCAGCCAGCGCCGCGCGGGTCGAATTCGAATTTGCCTCCGACCTCTTGCGTCGCGCACGTCACGATTGTGTCGACCTCCTCGAAAAAGTTGAAAAGACGCCGGTCTCGCCAGCGTTCGACGCACGCGTCGCCGCGGCGCTCGGGGCTGCGTACGCGGTCAGTGATCGCTGGGACGCCGCGCGCGACGCAATACGGCGTGCGCTCGTGGCAGTCGACGCGTGGCCCGAGCAAGCCGATCTCGCGGTCCGAGCGCGAATTCTCCGTCAGGCAGCGTACGTGCACTTGCTCGATAACGATCCATCACTCGCCGCTACGTTCGCACGCCGCGCGATCGAGCTCGGCGAACGACTGGGTCTCGACGAGATCGTGGCTGCGGCGCTCAGCGTGTTGCTCGTCGTGGCGTCATCGCACGACGATGACGGTGATGGCGCGCTCGCTCTGCTGCGCCGCCTCGAAAGTGCCGCGTACCGCCTCGATAACGCGTTCTTGCTTCGGTACGCGCGCTTGGGTCAGCTCGACGCTTACGGCGATCGTGCAGCATGGGGTGACGTGGACCGCGTCGAGGCGCTCTTGGAGTCGCAAGAGCTCGAAAACGATATTTTGCATACGGACGAAACGCTCGTTCGAACCCGCGCTCTGCGAGCTGCAAGCCTTGGCGATTTCGTCAGCGCTCTTCGCTTACTGGGAACGTCGGCTGAGGCAGCCGGCAGTGATGCGGGCCTCCGCGCGTTGCGTCACGCCGAGACCGCGACCTACGCAGCAGCGGCGGGTGAACGTGCCAAGGCACTGGCTGCGATCGACGAAGCGCAGAAAATCTTGCCTTCGCTGTCCGCGCAGGCCAACGCACTCGTGGTGCGGACGGATCTGCAATTGACGCTCGCCATGCACGCGCTCGGACGTCGCCGACTCGCGCGCGCGCGACATCGCGCTGCCGAATCGTACGTGGTCCGATACCCGCGCTTAGCGTTGCTGCACGCGACGATCGGACGTCTCTTGGATTTCGGGGACGAACCCTTCGATGCGCGCGGAAGCGAGATCGTTGCTTCCCTGGCGGCGCTGCGGGCGTGCGGTCTCGGCGGCTTCGCTTCGGTCATCGCAGCCTTGCCGCTCGAGCTCGTCGTGCGGGAGGCCGGATGAGCGCGCGGGTGTTGCAACTCGAAGACGGGGAAGGCGCTGCACAAAGCATCGCCGAGGACCTCTTGCGCGAGGGGTACGATGGGCGCCCGTCGCTCTACGTCGGGATATTCGCGCACGGTCTGGCCCTGCGTATCGTTCGCGCGCTCGACGATCCGGCATGCATCGAGCCGCTCGTGGCATGGATCGAGCGCACGAGCGGGTCGTTGCCGATGGAGCCACGGTTGGCGACGATGCTTGCCGCCGCACGTGCGATCGTCTTTCCAGCGATACGTACGCACCCGCGCGCGTTCGATGTGCTTTCAATCGTGGAGGCTTCGCTCGGCGCGGCGCTTCGACGTTACACGTCGGGCCGGATCAATCGCGACCTCATCCTCGAAGACGATCTCGACGGCACGATCGCGGCATTTCTACTCCGACTCAACGACGCCGATCCGCTCACGGCGGAACACTGCCGCGCCGTTTCGCTCTGGTGTCGTCGTTTGGCGACGCGTATCGGTCTCGAAGAAGACGCATGCCGCTTCGCCGCGCGTTGCGGTCTCATGCACGATGTCGGCAAGGCGCGAACGCCGGCGGACGTGCTCAACGCACCCCGCTCGCTCACGGACGCCGAATGGATCATCATGCGCGATCACACGATCCAAGGCACGAGGATGATCGCAGACATCACGGCGTTACACGTCTTCGAGCCAGCCGTTCGTTCGCATCACGAACGGCTCGACGGCAAGGGTTATCCCGATAAACTTCGCGCGAACGAAATTCCGCTCGCGGTGCGGATCGTTACGGTCGCCGACTCATTCAACGCAATGATCGGGCGACGGCCGTACCGCCTGCCGATGTCGCCATCGCTCGCGCTCGAGCAACTCGTCGCTCACCGCGGCGTGCAGTTCGATCCGGCGATCGTTGAAGCGATGGTCGATATCGTCGAAAATCCCGGCACGTCGATCGAGGTCATGCCGGCGTCTTGATGGCGAGTGCCGCGACATCGTGCGCGAAACTCAAGTCGTGTTCATCTCCTCGAACGGGTTGCGGGTACCGGCGTCAGCGCGGCCGCAATGGGGCGCAACTCGACCGTACTAAAGGTGACGTCATGCATGTACCGATGTATTAAGAGTGAAACGCTTCGGACGCATTAGCGGCTGGACCCGACGATCGCCGACGAATCAAATGCTCACGGCCATCGTGGGACTGAGCTTGCTAGTCGGCGTGTCGATGCGGTCACCTGCCGCGATCTTAGCCTTGAGCATGGTCGCGCTTGGTACGTTCGCCGTGTGGTGCTTCTCATCACACCCGCTCGAGCTCGCCCTGCGAGAGAATCGACGGCTGCTGCGATCGCTTTTCGTTCATAATCCAGAGTCCATTGCCGTCTATGATTTGGAAGGCCGGATCGTGCGCGGTAATCGAGCAGCGGCCGAAATGATGGCGCTTCCGGCTGAAGTGCTGATGGGTTCGCATTTCACGGCGCATATAGCGGCGCAAGAGAGCGACGCCGCGGAACGAGCCTTCGCCGAGGCAGTCGCAGGTCGAACCGTATCGTTTGATAGCGTTTTCGTCGAAACGAAGGGCGGACCGATCGACGTGCGGACGACCGTGTTTCCGCACTACGTCGACGGCGAAGTTGCCGGTGTCTTTGGGTTGGCCATCAATATCTCCGAACTCAAACGCGCGCAGATCGCCACGGTCGAACAATCGGATCGAGTCGCCGAGCTTTACCACGTGGCTGCCGCAGACGGACGTACGGCCGCCCAGCAGATTGCCGACGCTCTCACGCTCGCATGCCGGAGACTTGGTTACGATTACGCACACTTAGTTGAGATTGTAGAAGGCCGACCGCGCGAGCTGGCGGCGAGTACGCCAGCCGGCTGCGTGTCCGATACTGCGATGGCCTGGGATGTCGAAGAGTTAGCGGTACTTTCGCCATCGGGTTGCATTAGCAACTCGAGCGACGAAGCCGTCGGATTCGCTGTGGCGGTAAACCTTGGCGACGGAGTCGCCGCTCTGGCCTTGACATCTCGTACGCCAAGGGCGTTGCCTGTGGCTCCTGCAGATGCGGACTTCGTCGGCCTCGTCGCTTCGCTGATTGCCGGCGCCGTCCAGCGAGGGCGCCAACAGAAGCGACTCGATCAGTTGGCTTTTTTCGACTCGCTTACGAACCTTCCGAACCGCGTGCTGCTGAGCGACAGACTCGCTGAACTCCTTGATTCGAACCGTTGGCGCGGAACTCCAATTGCCGTACACTACATCGATTTGGATAATTTCAAGCCGGTCAATGATAATTTCGGACATGCTGTGGGCGACCAGCTCCTGCGCCTCGCTTCACGGCGAATGCAGGAGACAATCGGCCCGAACGACATGGTCGCGCGTCTCGGAGGCGACGAATTCGTCGTGGTGCAGCCGCTTGGAGAAGGCGTGATATTGGCGAAGGCGTTAGCGTCGCGGATTCTCAGCGCAATCGCGATCCCATTCTTCGTCGATGGTGTCGAGCACCGAATTGGCGTTAGCATCGGAATTAGTATCTCGCCGAATGATGGCTCTGACGGACAAACGCTCTTACAGCGCGCCGACGAAGCCCTCTACCGAGCGAAGCGTGCAGGCCGCAATCGGCTCGAGTTTGCGCTGGAAGCGTCGCGAGTCGCCTCGTAGTCCTATAGCGCACCGCTCTGACGAGTGTGATACCCGGTGCTTCATTTGCGCGTGATCCGAACGTCTGCTCGCGCAGCAAAACCGCTTAAAAATGGCTATTCCAGACTCGACTGGTGATGCGACGTCTCACGGTCGCGCCGCCCGTATTTCCGGATCGAATAGGTTGATGTAGGAGTCGAATCGGAATCGTCGATTGCGGCTTTGCCCGGTGATTTCGTGCAGGATGCCGATCCGTTCCAATTTTTCGACTATTTGGTTTGCCGCTGGATACGTCACCCCCAGCAATTTCTCGATCGATTTGACTGAGACGATCGGGTGCTCGTATAGATACTCCAAGACGCGGTGGCCGTTTCCGGCGGCGCGTCCTAACTCTTCGGCTATTTGCGTTCTCGCGGTTTCGCGTTGTGCGAGGATCGCGCGGGCGGTCTCGGTCGCTTCAGCGCTGACCTCCGAAACGCCGCGTAGAAAGAATGCAAGCCAGGATTCCCAATCGCCGCGTTCCCGTATGCCTTGAAGAAGTTCGTAATATTGCGTTCGATTCTGTTTTAGAAAGAACGACAAATAAAGAACCGGCTTATGAAGAACGCTGCCGCTCATCAGCAGAAACGTAATAAGAAGTCGCCCCACTCTGCCGTTGCCGTCCAAAAAAGGATGTATTGTTTCGAACTGCGCGTGAGCCAAGCCGATTTTAAGGAGCGTCGGCAGAGCGGTATCGTTATGTAGAAACGTTTCCAAGTCGCCGAGCGCCCGAGGAACGACGTCGGGAGGCGGAGGTACGAATGTGGCGTCTCGTAACGTGCTGCCCCCGTGTCTGATCCAGTTTTGACTCGTCCTCAACTCACCGGGGGTAAGGTGCGACCCCCTTACGTCCTTGAGCAGCTTCTCATGGATTTCTCGAATAAGTCGAACTGAGACCGGAAGATTTGGGAGCCGCTTTAAACCGTGTTTCATGGCTGCGACGTAGTTAACGACTTCGTCCACATCTTTCGGCGTGTCGGGATCGTTCAGATGAGCCTCAGCCGCAAGCAAATCCTGAAGTGAACTTTGCGTTCCCTCGATCTGGCTGGAAAGGACCGCCTCCTTTCGGACGTACATCATGACGAAGAGGTCCGGATTTGGAAGAATGAGGATCGAGCCGTCTAAGCGGCCCAAGGCAAGGTCCGCATCGAAAAGTAATCGCTGCAATGCGCCGTTAACCTGAATTGCAGGGCTCGGCGGGAGCGGGGTCGGGATAAAGGCTTTGTACCCTGTCAACTGTTTTTGATAAGTGCCTGCTCTTCCAACCTGTGCTGCATCTCCTTGCATATTCCTATCTTATATAAAGAGCAGTAATATCCGCCTTGTATCTCCGTGACTTTAATATGGAGCGAGATTCATCTCGTATATGTTTCACGCTTACATAAGTTGGTTGTGTTTGGAACCGTTGCCACGACTCGGCCGACGCGAAGGTTGCGAGCGTGCCGTCCTCGAGACGCACCACCGTCTCGTACGCGCCGTCGAGCGCGCGCGCGTCGACGACGGTCGTCGCGAAGCGGCTCGCGTGAAGGTCGCTCGCACGGGGTATCGGATGCGCGTACGCGCTCGTGAAGAGCAGACCGCCTGCGAGGGCGGCCACGACGTTCGCACGAACGACCCCGGTCACGACGCGCCGAGGCGGCGAGTGCGACGGCAACGCCCAAGGCCGACAGGGCGATTCCCCAACCGTCGCAAGTGACGCTTGAAACGCAGGCCAGCGCCGTCAACGCGAGATGCGCGCGATTCACGTGCTACCACATCACGACGGCAATTCGCGCCGTCAAGGAGTCTCATGCGAGTCATCGTCACCGGCGGGGCCGGGTTCATCGGATCGCACATCGCCGATGCGTATATCGCGGCGGGACACGACGTTTGCGTCGTCGATAGCCTCTGGGCGCACGGCGGCGGACGTCGCGACAACATTCCGGCCAAAGCGTCGTTCCTGCATCTGGATATCCGCGATGCGTCGCTCGAGCGCGTGTTTCGCGATTTCAATCCCGACATCGTGAGCCATCACGCGGCGCAGCACAGCGTCGCGATCAGCGCGCGCGATCCGCAGCTCGACGCACAAGTCAACGTCATGGGCCTCATCAACGTCCTCGACAACAGCGTCAAAGCCGGCGTGAAGAAGTTCATCTTCGCCTCGAGCGGCGCCACATTCGGTGAGCCCGAAACGCTTCCGGTGAACGAGCAGACGCCGCAGCGCCCCGAATCGCCGTACGCGATCACGAAGATGGTCGCCGAGCATTACCTGCGCTTTTACAAAAAACAACACGGGATGGATTTTACGGCGCTGCGTTACGGCAACGTCTTCGGTCCGCGTCAAGATCCCAACGGCGAAGCGGGCGTGATCTCGATCTTCATCGGGAAGTTTCTGGCGAATCAAGGCATCAAGATCACGTGGGATGGCGAGCAAACGCGCGACTACATCTACGTCGGCGATGTCGCGGCGGCCAACGTTGCGGCGCTCACGCGCGGTAGCGAAACGTGCTACTGCATCGGCACCGGGCACAAGACGAGCGTGAACGAAATCCATCGCGCGCTCGTGGAAGTGACGGGACACGACGTTCCGGTCGAATACGTGCCCAAGCGCGACGGCGACGTGCGCGATGCACAGTTCGATTCGGCGCTCGCCGAACGCGAGCTCGGCTGGCGCGTCGAGACGCCACTCGTCGAGGGGATGCGGAAAACCGTCGATTACTTCCGCGCCCGTCAACCCGCGTAGTGCCGTTCGTCGATCTCACCGGGCGCACGAGCGTCGTCACGGGCGGTAGTCGCGGGATCGGCCTCGCGGCTGCGCTCGAACTCGCACGCGCCGGTAGCGATATCGCGCTCTTCGATCTCGACGGCGATGAGGCGGGGCACGCTGCGGGCACCATCGCGCGCGAGACCGGCCGCAAAGCCCGTGGATACGCAGTCGACGTGCGTAAGTCGCTCGTCCTCGCGGCGATGTGCGATGCGGTCGCACAAGATTTCGGCGGCATCGACCATCTGGTCAATAACGCGGGCGTGCAATTCGTCGCTCCCGTCGCCGACTTTCCGGACGACAAGTGGGATTTCGTCACCTCGATCAACCTGGACGGCGTTTTTTACGCGACGAAGGCGGTCTGGCCGCACATGGTCGCACGGAAACGCGGCCGCATCGTCAACATCGCGAGCGTCCACGGTCTGGTCGCATCGCCGTACAAACCCGCGTACGTCGCAGCAAAACATGGCGTCGTCGGATTCACGCGCGCCAGCGCGCTGGAAGGTGCGAAGCTCGGCATCACCGTGAACGCCGTGTGTCCCGGTGCGGTCATGACGGATCTGATCCGCGGTCAGGCGTCGCAACTCGTGGAGTCGTACGGCGGCGGCATTTCGGAAGACGAAGCGCTCGCGCGCGCGTTCCTCGAGGCGATGCCCACCGCGACGTTCATCGACCCGCAAGAAGTCGGGCAACTCTGCGCCTACCTCTGTTCGGACGCGGCGCGTTCGATCACGGGCAGCCCGATCGCGATCGACGGAGGCTGGTCCGCGCACTAAACCCGACGCTCGAAAGGAAGTGGTTCCATGGCCGCACACGTGCTCGCCCTGTACAACGCCCCGACGGATCCCGCACGCTTCGAACAGTACTATCACGGCACCCATATCCCGATCGCCAAACGCCTACCGGGTCTGCGCTCGTATAGCTTGAGCAAAGGCGCGCTCGCGACGCCCGCGGGCGCCGCGCCATACTACATGGTCGCCGATCTCGGCTTCGATTCCATGGAAGCGATCACAGCGGCCATGACGTCGCCGGAGGGTCAAGCCACCATCGCGGACGTCCCGAATTTCGCGAGCGGCGGCGTGACGCTGCTGATGTACGAAACTTCAGACGTCTAGCGGAACCCACGGCATCGCGCGACGTTCACACGCGGTGGATCTTCGCTCGAATGACGTATTGGTCCGCGACCGAGTAGTACAGGTGGATCTCTCCGTCGATGTCGATTGCGGAGGCCGCGAAGGCGATGTCGGTGTCGTCGTGCAGACGTTTGATGTGCGGCAGGACGATCGGCTCGTGCGAGCGCGCGACGACGCGCGTGTAGCCTCGGTCGAACACCACCCACCCGATGCGCCACTGCACGCCCTGCGTCGCGCCGTTATAGAACATCACCGGAAATTCGGGATTGGTCGTCACGACGGGCCCGGTGCTGAGATGGTAGGTGTCCCACAGATCGGGCCGCGCTTCGAAGAGCGGCGGTAACACGTCCCACGGCCCGTCGACGTTCGCCGAACGCGCGATGCCGATCTTCGAGCGGTCGTCGTGCGCGTACTCGAAGAAGAGCCGCCAGCTGCCATCGTCGGCGCGGACGATTTCGGCTTCTTTGGGATTGCGCGCCGCTTCCGACGAGGCGAGCGCGATCCCGCGCTTGACGAGGTGATGGAGGTCGTCGCCCGAGGCGAGCAAGAGTTCGCCGCGTTTCGCGCGCTCGTTCCAGCCCGTGTAGTACACGTGCCGTTTGCCGTCGACGATCGCGAGGGACGGATCCTCGCAGCCTCCGTTGTCGTCGGCATCGAGATCAGGATCTGGAGCGATCACCGGGGCGTCTTCGAGCGTGAAGTGAACGCCGTCCAGCGACGTCCCATAGTGCACGCGTGCGACCTTCTTGCTCGCGTCATCGTCACGGTTCACGACGCGCAAGAGGAGCTCGAAGCGGTCGTTCGCGTGCCAGACGAAGGGGCTCAGCTTGTACATCTGCGCGACCTCGGGCGACGCATCGTACGTGATTTCGTCCATGGTATCGAGACGAAAGCCGTGGGTCTCCGGCGGCGGCAGCGAGCTGTTCATAGCTCCGAGTATACGCGTGCGGCGCGAGCACCACCGTAAGATTCCTGACGCTTCGCGCGTTTCGCGGCGCTTAGGCGACGACCAGGCTCACGAGCTTCCCGGGCACGAACACTTCCTTGCGAATCGTCTTGCCGTCGAGGTAGGTGCGAACGTTGGGATCGGCGTGCGCGAGGGCGAGCGCGTCGGCCTGCGCGATATCCGGCGCGACCGCGATGCGCGCCCGAATCTTGCCGTTGACTTGCACGACGAGAGCGATCGTCGCGACGGCGAGCGCCGCGGCTTCGTGCGCGAGCCAGCGTTCGAGGTGGACCGACGTCGCGTATCCGTAGCGCGACCAAAGCTCGTCTGCGATGTGAGGCGCGAAGGGCGCGAGCACGATCGGCAACGCGTGCACGGCGTAGAGCGCCGCGGGATCGTTCGTGGCGCCGGGGCTCTGCAAAAATTTGGTCAACACGTTGACCAATTCGTCCAGACGCGCGAGCGTCGTATTGTAATGGAAGCGGCGCGTGCGCGTCTCTTCGTCGCCGGACTTCAGCGCGGCGTGCACCGCACGCACGAGGTCGCGCTGCGCGTCGCCTGCCATGGGGGGCAGCGTCTCGAGCGGCACGCGTCGCGCGATGTCGACGAGCGGTAAGGCCGCGCGCCAGACGCGATCGAGGAAGCGCACGCGTCCCGCGATGCCTTCGTCCGTCCACTCCATCGTATCTTCCGGCGGCGTGGCTTTGAGTAAGAAGAGGCGCATCGCATCGACGCCCGTGCGTTCGGCCGTTTCGTCGATGCCCACGACGTTGCCGCGGCTCTTGCTCATCTTCTCGCCATTGCGCAGCACCATGCCCTGGTTGAACAAGCGCGCGAACGGCTCGTCGTCGCCGTGAACCCAGCCCTTATCGTGGAAGTACTTGTAGAAGAAACGTGCGTACAGGAGATGCAGCACGGCGTGTTCGGAGCCGCCGATGTACTGATCGACGTTGAGCCACGGATCGACGCGGGCCGCATCGAACGGTGCCGCGTCGTCGTGCACGTCGAGGTAGCGAACGTAGTACCACGACGATTCGAAAAACGTATCCATCGTGTCGCTCTCGCGTCGCGCCGGACCGCCGCATTTCGGACACGTCGTCTCGGTAAAATTCGGATCGCGCGCGAGCGGCGATCCTTCGCCCGTGATCGGCACGTCGGCGGGCAGAATGACGGGCAGATCGGCGAGCGGAACGGGCACTTCGCCGTGGGTCGGGCAGTACACGATCGGAATCGGCGTGCCCCAGTAGCGCTGGCGCGAGATGAGCCAATCGCGGATGCGATAGTTGACCGTCTTTTCGCTACGCCCGCGTGCGACGAGCCGATCACCGATCGCGGTGCGCGCGGCGGAGGCGTCGAGACCGGAGAAATCGCCGCTCGCGATCAGCCTGCCCTCGTCGCCGTACGCGTGCCCCAGCGGCGCGGCATTGTCGGCGCCCGGCTCTTCGATGACGCGCACGATCGGCAGGCCCATCTTCGTCGCGAATTCGAAGTCGCGCTCGTCGTGACCGGGCACGCCCATCACGGCTCCCGTGCCGTACTCGGCGAGCACGTAGTTGGTCACCCAGATCGGCACGCGTTCGCCCGACAGCGGATTGCGCGCGTAGACGCCGGTGAAGACGCCGTCTTTTTCCATCAAGCTCGTGCGCTCGAGTTCGCTCTTGTTCTTCAGCGACGCGGCGAACGCATCGACCGCCGCGCGCTCTGCAGGGCGGTTCGCGAGCATCGCGGCGACCAGCGGATGTTCGGCTGCGACGGCGATGTAGGTGACGCCGAAGAGCGTGTCGACGCGCGTCGTGTAGACCGAGATGCGTTCGTTCGTTTCTTCGACGTCGAACGAAAACGTGACGCCTTCGCTACGGCCGATCCAGTTGCGCTGCATCGTGCGAATTTTCTCGGGCCATCCGTCGAGACGGTCGATGCTCGCGAGGAGCCGATCGGCGAACGACGTGATCTTCAAGAACCACTGCGAGAGGTTGCGCCGCTCGACCATCGAGCCGCAACGCCAGCAGCGACCGTCTTCGACCTGCTCGTTCGCGAGCACCGTTCGATCTTTGGGACACCAATTGACCGGCGCTTCGCGTTTATAAGCGAGCCCGTCTTCGTACAGCTTGAGGAAAATCCACTGATTCCAGCGATAGTAGCTCGGCTCGCACGTCGCGAGTTCGCGCGACCAGTCGTAGCCCGTGCCCATCAGCCGAATCTGACGTTCCATGTTCGCGATGTTGCCGCGCGTCCAGACGCCCGGATCGATCCCGCGCTCGATCGCGGCGTTTTCCGCGGGCAGCCCGAACGCATCGAATCCCATCGGATGCACGACGTTGTAGCCGTGCATGCGGTTCATGCGCGCGATGGCGTCGCCGAGCGTGTAGTTCTTCGCGTGGCCCACGTGCAGATCGCCCGACGGATACGGCAACATTTCGAGGATGTAGCGCTTCTCGCGCGCGTCGTCGTCGTTCGCCCGGTAGATGCCGTCGCGTTCCCACGCGTCTTGCCAGCGCCGTTCGACGGATGAAAAATCGTAGGTGAGCGGGGCGCGTTCTTCGAGCATCGCGTGTTCCTTCGTGCGCGCGCCGCCCGGCGGCCTTGCGCACGACCCTTGCGAGCGGACGCGTTCGTCGCGAAAGATCGCGCATGCATCTCCGTCTTCCGATCGTCGCCCTTCTCGTGACCGGAGCCGCCGCGTTCGCGGGGTACCGAGCGCTGACGCCGCACCCCGCCTTCGTCGGCACGGCCGATGCGCCGTCCGAGCACGCCTCGCCGCTCCGCGTCGCCCCTCGTTTGCGACACGCGAATGCGAGCGTCCGCGTCGGCGTGCCTGCCAGCGACGGGATCGTCGTCTACGTCGCGGGAGCGGTCATCCGGCCCGGCCTCTATACGCTGCGAGCGGGCGCGCGCGCGGCCGAGGCCGTGCGTCTAGCCGGCGGGCCACGGCCGAGCGCCGACCTCGTCGCCGTCAACCTCGCAGCGCCGCTCGCCGACGGCGATGAGGTCGCCGTCTACCCCGTCGGTGCGTCCGGAACGGCCGCGCGCCCACGGCGATATCGCACGACGGCTACGGGACAGCGGCGGCGCCGTCCGCATCGAATGCACGGGTCGCGCGGACCGCATAAGCCGCGCAAGCCGCACAGCGGCGCAAAACGATCGCATCGCGGCCGCGCGCAGGCTGACGTGGTCGTGCCGATCGATCTCAATCTCGCAGATGCAGCGACGCTCGCCACGTTGCCCGGCGTGGGGCCGACGCTCGCCGAGCGGATCGTCGTCGTGCGCGAGACGAGCGGGCCGTTCGCAACGCTGGATGATCTTCTCGACGTCAGCGGTATGACGATCGGGAAGATCGACGGCTTCGCACGCGACGTCGTGTTCGATGGCCGGCAAGCCGACCATCCGTGACGATTTACCGGGCGTGCGTCTCCGACGTCGCGTGCGCGGCTTCCGCCCTCGCGCCGAGCGGCCACACGATTCGCGTCGTCGGACCGTCGTAGACCTCGCGCGGTGCCGCGCCGAGCAGGAAGCCGGCATCGAGGATCGCCGCCGTCGCCGCGTCGTACGCGGCGAGAATCTCGGGATACCGTACGTCGGCCGTCGGCACGGCGACCACAGCGGCTCGCGTGGCGACGATCGTGCGATGCTCGATCACTCCCGAGTCCGACCGCTCGAGCGAACAGGGGACGCAGACTTCCACGTCACCCGGCGCCTCGACCGTGACCTTGTCGTGATAGATCGCGAACGGCGGGCCCGCTTCGGGGATGCCTGCGTCACGTAACAGCGCGCGCATCTCGGCGATGCTCTGCTCTACGAACGGTCGCAAGTCGGGCTCTTTGAGCGTGCGCCGGACGCTCGTGAACGTTTGCGCGGGCGCTTCTTCGAAGGCGACGTCGTATGTCATGGTTCTGCTGTGCTCGCGCAGACCCGAAATGAAAACGGAGCGCCCGGTCTCCAACCGAGCTCTCCGTCCACTCACGTCGGCGGGTAACGCACCCGCATGCGATTACCAGCCGACGCCCGAATCGCCGCCGCCGCCGCCGCCGCCACCATCGAAACCACCGCCGCCGCCTCCACTATCGAAGCCGCCGCCCGACGAACCGTAGTCGCCGAAGGAAGCATTGCCCGTGTCGGCTTGGCCGGCATCGGATTGCCACCCGCTCGCGTCGCCGCCACCGGACTGGCCGCCATCGCCACCACCGACGACGCCCGACTGATCGCCGTACCCGCCGCCGTCGTGGCGGCCGAAGAGTTCGTTCCCGATGAACGCGCCGCCGAGGCCGCCCAGGAGGCCGCTGAAGAAGCCGCCACCGCCGCCTCCGCCCATCATGCCGCCGCCCATTCCGCCGCCGTAGCCCGGCCCCTGACCGTAGCCGGGCTGGCCACCGTAGCCGGGAGGCATCATCTTCGGGCGCGACATCGCGCGGAAGATCGCGCGGATGATCAAGAAGCCGGCGATGAGGATCAGGACCAACCAAAACAGGGACATACCGCCTCCAAAACTCGAGGATCGCGCCGTCGGCGCGAGTTCGCGACGGCCCGAGGCGCCGCGTAGCGACGATTCGTGGCCGCGATAATCATTGAGGACCAGGTCGACGCCGGTCGTGATACCGGTATCGAAATCGCCCTGACGGAAATAGCCGCGCATCGCCTGACGGATGCTGTCGAACGAGCCCGCCGGGAAGAACGAGCGCGACGCGCGATCGCCGATCACGCCGTCTTTCTTCTCAGCTTTTGCGAGGAAGATCATGACGCCGTTGACTTGCTGCTGCGCGAATGCTTTTTCGGCGGCGGCTTGCGGTGTTTCGCCGCTCAGCGACGGCACCGTCACGACGACGACTTCTTTACCGGTCGCGCGGTTGAAACCGGCGATCTTGTCGTTGAGCGCCGAAACCGTCGCGGCCGAAAACATCGCGCCGCCGTCGTTGACGTACGCATCGCGCGCGAACGCGGGCGCGGCGACGGAGACGAGCGCGAGCAGGAGTGCGGGAAGCGCGCGGAAGATGTTCATCGAGACCCTCTTGTCAGTCACGCCGCCTCATACCCGGTCGGGTCGCGTTTGTTTCCGCCTAGCGGGACACGGTGACGACCGCGACGCCGACGATGCTGAGCAAGAAGATCGCGATAAACGCCCAGATCCCGGCTTTCTTGAGCTTGTCTTTGAGGTCGCGTGACCGGCGGGTCCGCACCTTCACGACGTCCGCACCGCCGCGACGTCGGGCGCGCCCCAGAGGCGCTCGAGATTGTAGAACGCTCGCTGTTCGGGCGTGAAGACGTGGGCGACGACGGGTCCCAGATCGATGAGGATCCAGCCGCCGTCGGAATAGCCCTCCGTACGAGCCACGGGAAAGCCCTCGGTCTTGGCTTTGTCGACGATGGCGTCGGCGATCGAACGCGTCTGGATTTTCGAGCGTCCGGTCGCGATGACGAACGCGTCGGCGACGATCGTGCGGCCTTCGAGCGGCAAGACGATCACGTCGTCGGCTTTGAGATCGAGTGCGGCGTCGCGCACGAGGTCGATGAGGTCAGGCAAAGAGCGAACTCCTTCCGCAACGGTAAGTGGTGAGCGCCGCGAGCGTTTGCGGCGCGGCTTCGAGCCCGCGGCTCGCGAGATAGAGCAAACTGGATTCGAGCACGGCGACCAACGCGGCGTCGAGGTCGGCGAACGCGAGGGCTTCATACGCTTCGCGTTCGGGGAAGTCGCGCCCCGGTTCGAGGCCGTCGGCAAGGTAGACGATCGTGTCCAGCCGAGACATGTCGACCGCCGCGACCGTATGGCGGGCGATGGCGCGCAAGACGCCGGCGTCGGTGACGCCGAATCGCTCGCGCGCGAGTTGGGCTCCGAGTCGCGCGTGCAGCACGATGGGATGCCGCGCTTCGAAGCTATCGATCGGCATGTTCCGCGCGACACACTCCGCGACGAGACGCTCCGCTGGATAGAGTCGTGCCAGATCGTGCAGCATGCCGGCCAGCCGCGCTCGTGCGGGGTCTTCGCCGTGGCGTTGCGCGAGCCGATCCGCGAGGCGTGCCACGCGCACGGTATGCGCGTACCGATGGTCCTGCCCGATCTCCGCGCGTACCGCCCGGGCGAGCGACGCGAACGACGCGCGCGGGTCAGCGATCGCGTTCGATCGCAGCTTCGAGTTCTCGCGTCAGCGTCGAGAGACGGTTGCGGTAGAGGTCGCCGCGCAAGTGACCCGCCCACATGACGACGGCATTCTCACCGTTGTCGCTGTAATAGGCGCGGCGCGTCGAAACGATCGTAAAGCCGTATTTCTTGTAGAGATTTTGCGCCACGACGTTGGATTCGCGCGCTTCGAGCGTGATCCACGACGCACCGCGTTCGATCGCTTCGTGCAGCAGATGCACGAGCAGTTCTTCGCCGTATTTGCGACCGCGCCAATCGGGATGCACGGCGATCGTCGTGATGTGCGAGTCTTCGAGGATCACCCAAATACCGCCGTACGCCACGATGTCGCCGGTACGCGGGTCGCCGACGCGGCCGATGAAGTAATGCGCGAGTTTGTTATCGGAGAGTTCGCTCGCGAACGCACTCGGCGGCCAGGACGTCGAGAACGAGAGCGCTTCGATGCGCATGACGACGCGAATATCGCTCTTCGCCATCCGGGATATTGTCAAGCGCTCCGGTTGGCCCGCAGCGCGCGGCTCGAGATCGGCCCGCATCGCTAGCGCCGTTCCCGCTCGGCGTAATGCGCCTCGCCGTAATCGGCGCGCAGCTCGTGGGGGCCGCCCGGCTTCCCGGCGACGAGCGCGTGGCGGACGACGGCCAGGGCCGGGACGACGACGCTTGCGGGGACGGACAACACGGTTCGGTGCCGTTCGCCAAGCGCGAAAGCCGCGCCCTCCGCGTTTCCGACCGCGCGCACGACGGTATCCGTGACGAGCCGGCTCGCAAGATCGTCTGCGATCTGCGCGTACGAGCCGCAGACGACGTGGTCGCGGGCTCCGGCGATCTGCAGCCGCGCGCACGCGATGCCGGCGCGCCCGTGCACGAATGCGACCGTCGCATCGGCGTCGGCACCTGCGGGCGTTGCGGTTTGGAGCGCGTCGTAGGACGAAACGCCGACGAGCGGTAGCCCGGAGGCGAATGCGAGGCTCTTCGCATACGAAAGCGCGATCCGCAGGCCGGTGAAGCCGCCGGGTCCGATGCCGACGGCGATCGCGCCGACGTGCGCAAACGCGAGGCCGTCCAACGCCTCGTCGACGAGCGCGAGGCCGCGTTCGAGCGCGTCGTTGCCCGACGCGATTGCAGTGCGCGGCGAAAAAGCCGCGTCGCTCGCGACGACCGCGGCGGAAAATGCGCCGAGGGCCCCGTCGATGCCGAGCCAGATCATGGACGTTCGATCGTGACCACGCGCGGCGCATCGCCGCTGCCCGCAAACGTGATCGCGATGACGTGCTCCGGAATCAAGCCCGGCAAGCGATCCGGCCACTCGACGAAGACGATACGGTCCGGCGCGAAGGCTTCTTCGAGACCGAGTTCGTCCGCTTCGTGCGGCGAATCGATCCGATAGAGGTCGAGGTGTTCGATCGGCGGCAGGCCGCCGTAGCGGTGCCAGAACGTAAAGGTCGGGCTCGCGACGTCGACGTCCCGGCCGAGTGCCCGCAAGACGGCCGCGACGAACGTGGTCTTTCCCGCACCGAGATCGCCGCGGAGCGCCACGACATCGCCCGGCACGAGAGTGCGCGCGAACGTGCTCGCGAGAGCGCCCAGGGCGTCGAGATCGGCGATGGCATGAGAAGTCGACAAAAAGATGTCCTAAGCTCGGGCGCGAACCTCGCGCACATGTGGTGGAGAGCGAACGACGTGTTGGTCGGCGTGATAACCGGCGTCTTTGCGGCGGTCATCGCCGCGCTCTTCGAAGCCGTCTTCGTGACTGCGCGGTTCCTCTCGTTCGGGCACGCCGGCGGCGGGCTCGGGAGTAAGATCGCCCTCATCGCCATCATCGGCGCGATCGTCGGCGGCATCGTCGGATTTTTCGTCGGGGCCGTCATCAAGCCGCGACCGCAGATCCGTTAAGCACTCACGCGCCCTTCGCCGGGCGCACGACGGTCGCCCGGCACGCCTGCGTGTTCGAGCGCACTCGGTACTGGACTAGGTATTGGAACCCATACACGATCGCGTCTCGCTCGTTAACGTCGAAGATGAAATGCGGGAGAGCTATCTCTCGTATGCGATGTCGGTCATCGCCTCGCGCGCCCTGCCCGACGTGCGCGACGGCCTCAAACCCGTGCAACGCCGTATCCTCTACGCGATGCGCGACATGAATCTCACGCCCGACAAGCAGCATCGCAAATGCGCGGGTGTGATCGGTGAAGTGCTCAAGAGTTTCCACCCGCACGGCGACTCGTCGGTCTACGACGCCCTCGTGCGCATGGCGCAGGATTTTACGCTTCGCTACCCGCTCGTCGACGGCCACGGCAATTTCGGTTCGATCGACGGCGATCCGCCGGCCGCCTATCGCTATACCGAAGCGCGGCTCGCGCGCGTCGCGATGGAAATGCTCGCCGATATCGATAAAGATACGGTCGATTTCATTCCGAATTTCGACAATCAAGGCACGGAGCCCGTCGTGCTTCCGGCGCGGCTGCCGCAACTTCTCATCAACGGCAGTTCGGGCATCGCCGTCGGGATGGCGACCAACATTCCGCCGCACAACGTCGGCGAAATCTGTGACGCGATCGCGCATCTCGTGGCGAATCCGACGGCATCGGCGGACGAACTCGACGACGCGCTCGCGGGCATCGTCCACGGTCCCGATTTTCCCACTGGCGGCGTTGTGATGGGCAATCAGATCATTCGCACCGCCTATCGCACGGGCCGGGGCTCGGTGATGATGCGCGGTAAGGCCGAAATCGTCGAGGAGAAGGGTCGCGCCAAAATCGTCATCACGGAAGTGCCCTTTCAGGTCACGACCGATCGCCTCGTGGTTGCGATCAAAGAAGCGTACGACGAGAAGACGATTCCCGGCATCGCCGATTGCGAGAACCAGAGCGATCGCAAAGGGATTCGTATCGTCGTGATCCTCAAGAAAGACGCGACGCCGTCGGTCGTGCTCAACCAACTCTACAAACACACGCCGCTGCAATCGAATTTCGGCTTCAACATGCTCGCGCTCGTCCCGGCACCGTCGCCGATGCCGGGCATGGTGCAGACGCTCGAACCGCAGGTGCTCGGTTTGCGCGCGATGCTCGAACATTTCATCGCGCACCGCAAGGTCGTCATCCGCCGGCGTACCGAGTACGAATTGCAGAAGGCGAAGGATCGGGCGCACGTGCTCGAGGGCTTCCGCATCGCCCTCGATCACATCGACGAAGTCATCCGCATCATCCGCGAGAGCGACTCGACGGAAGCGGCGCGCGAACGGCTCGTCGCGCGTTTCGCGTTCTCGCTCGTGCAGGCGAACGCCATCCTCGACATGCGGCTGCGTACCCTCACCAGCCTCGAACGTCAGAAAATCGAGGATGAGTACCATGCGTTGAACGTCCTCATCGCCGACCTCGAAGATATTCTCGCACGCGAAGAGCGCGTGCTCGCGATCATCTCCGCCGACTGCCTGGACATCAAGAAACGTTACGGCGACGAGCGTCGCACGCAGATCTTGCCGCTCGAAGACGAATTCAACATGCTCGACATCATCCCGGACGAACCGGTGGTGGTCACGTCGACGGTCGGCGGGTACATCAAGCGGATCAACGTCGACACGTACCGCGCGCAAAATCGCGGGGGCCGCGGCGTGATCGGCATCGCGGGGCTCAAGACCGAAGACGTCGTGCAGAACTTCTTCACGGCGACGACGCACGAATTCGTGCTGTTCTTCACGAACAAAGGGCGCGCGTATCGTTTACGGACGTACGAAATCCCCGACTCGGCTCGCACGTCGCGCGGCACGGCGCTCGTCAACTTGCTGACGCTGCCGCCCGGCGAGGTGGTCACCGCGGTTTTCCCGATTCGTGACTTCGTCGACGACAAGTATCTCGTGATGGTGACGCGGCGCGGCATCATCAAGAAAACGTCGCTCAAAGAATTCGCGAACATTCGGCGTAGCGGCCTCAACGCCGCGGGTCTCGACGAGAACGACGAATTACTCGGCGTCGGGCTGTCCGACGGATCGGCCGACATTCTGCTGTGCACGCGCGAAGGTATGGCCGTGCACTTTCCCGAGCAGCCGGGCGTGCGCGCGATGGGACGCAACGCGCGCGGCGTTCGCGGCATCCGGCTCGCCGATGGCGACGAACTCGTCGCGATGGATATCGTCGACGGCATCGCCGCCGACGTCGCAATTGCGACCTCGGCGGGTGACGATCACGTCTCGTTCGCGGAACCGCGCGACGGCGACGCGCCGGTCGCACGCGTGCGCGAATCGCGGCGCGAGGTGCTGGTGGTGACCTCGCTCGCCTTCGGAAAGCGCACGCCGCTCGACGAATACCGCAAGACCAAGCGTGGTGGCAAAGGCATCAAGGCGTTCGCGAAATCGAAGAATATCGGCACGGTCGTCGATCAGATTCTCGTGAGCGAGAACGACGAAGTGCTGCTGATGACGTCGGGGAATCAGGTCATTCGTATCCGCGTCACCGATATTCGCAAAATCGGTCGCGCGTCGAAAGGCGTGCGCTTGCAACGGCTCGAGCCCGGCGACGAAGTCATCGCGATCACCAACCTCGGCGTGCAATCCGCGCAGATCGAGGACGTAACGGGCGAAGCTCCGGAAATCGTCGGAGCGATCGTGGCGACGCCCGAGAACCCGCCGGAGTCTGCGGAGGAAGCGACACTCGCCGAAGACCTCGACGACGATGACGAGGACGACGACGACGACGAGGACGACGACGATGCGCCCGAGGACGGCGCGACGCCGTAGGCGACGCTCAGGTGACGCGCGCTAGCGCGAAGGCGTGGGTCGCGGCGATGCGGCCTGCGCCGGAGCGGTCGGAGCGGTCGGAGCGGGCGCTGCCGGCGATGGCGTCGCCGGGCGTGCCGTCGGCGCGGTCAGGGGCTCGACGAGGTCGCCCGTCGCTGGGCGATCTCCGGTGCTCGAGAACATCACTTCGACGTAACGGTCGAAGATTTGCGTGACGGTGAGTGCGATCGGCGACGGCCGCACGGAGTGATCCGCATGTGCGAAATCGCGCAAGCCGTCGCCGACGCGAACGCGTCCCGCGCGCAGGTCCACGAGCGCCAGGGGCGGCGTGATCTGCACGATGCGGGCGATGCGCTCGAAGACGACGGCGTTTTTTGCAAGCGTTCCGGGCAGCCCGTGCGCCCACGTGATCTCCGGGACGCCGTCGAGGTCGCCTTCCGTCGCATGCGTCGGCGGATCGCTCTCGAGGAAGACGACGCGATCGAGCGTCGTGGATCCGGTGATACAATTGACCACGACGAGGTGCGTCTGCGCCGCGATGCGATCGCCCGAATTCGCCATCCCCGGCAATTTCGGACGCAACGCGAACGGCGCGACGACCGCATAATCCGCCCCCGCCGCGCGGCAATCGGCGACGGTTGGATCGTTCGGGCCCGCAAATGCGATCGCGTTGCCGCCGACGTATGCGGCGATATCTTTCGACCAGAGTTCCGGCGACATGGTGTACCGTGCGGGTTCGGCGACCACGGCCCACACGAGCACGCGGATGGGCCCCTTCGCGGCACGCGCGCCACCAGCGGCGCCCGCGAGTGCGATGAGGATGCCGAGCGACGCACATGCGGCCCGCAACCGGTGTCGGACGGGCGCGGTCCAAGGTCCCGGAGGTTGAGAATTATCCATGAGTGCACTCCCCGATGTTTCACAAGCGACGTTCGCCGCGGACGTCCTCGCGAGCGACCAACCGGTTCTCGTCGATTTTTGGGCGCCCTGGTGCGGACCGTGCCGCATGCTGTCGCCGGTCGTCGAGAAGGTTGCGGCCGCGCACGCGGGACGCGCGCGATTCGTCAAGCTCAATACCGATGAAAGCCCGAGCATCGCGGGCCAGTACGGCGTGCAAGGCATCCCGTGTCTCATCCTCTACAAGGGCGGCGAGGCGGTCGATCGGATCGTCGGATTCGTTCCCGAGCAAAAAATCACGGAGATGCTCGCGAAACATCTTGCGGCCGCCTGAGCCCGGGCGCTTGGAGTGAACCTCCGCGACCTGCCCGCAATGCACCGGTTCCTCGACGAGCCGGAGGTTGCCGGCTACGCAGCGCTGTTCGGAACGACCGTCGTGAAAACGGCGGTCGATGACGTTCTGCGCGACGTTCGTGCGCGCGCCGTTCGCGAAGCTCGCGCGGTCCCGGCGTTCGACGCGATGCTCGAACGCGTGCGCGCGCGGCTCGCGCGCGAGGAAAACGACGGCCTCGTCGAGGTGCTCAACGGCACCGGAATTCTGCTGCATACCAATCTCGGGCGCGCGCCGCTCGCACCCGAAGCGATCGCCGCGATGTCCGCGGTCGCGAGCGGCTACTCCAATCTCGAGTTCGACTTAAGCAGCGGCGCGCGCGGATCGCGCTACGCCCGTGTCACGTCGCTGCTGCGTGCGACGACGGGTGCGAGCGATGCATTGGTCGTGAACAATTGCGCGGCGGCGGTCTTACTCGTGCTCGATACGTTCGCGCGGTCGCCCGTGCCCGGCCAGGCGGGGCGTGAAGTCGTCGTGTCGCGCAACCAACTCGTCGAGATCGGCGGCGGCTTCCGTTTGCCCGACGTGCTGCGTCGCAGCGGCGCGACCCTCGTCGAAGTCGGGACGACGAACAAAGTGTACCTGCGCGATTTCGAACGCGCGCTCGGCATCGAAACGGCGCTGCTCATGCGCAGTCACACCTCAAATTATTCAATCGAAGGCTTCGTGAGCGACGTCGCGCCGGCCGAGTTCGCCACGCTCGGCAAACGCGTCGGCATCCCGACGGTGGAAGATCTCGGGTCGGGCGTGCTCGTCGATCTCGCGCCCTACGGCTTACCGCACGAGCGTACCGTCGGCGAAGCCGTCGCCGATGGCATCGACCTGGTCGTCTTTTCCGGCGACAAGTTGCTCGGCGGTCCGCAAGCCGGCATCATCGTCGGATCCGCCGCGGCGATCGCGCGGATGCGCGCGAACCCGCTCCTGCGCGCGCTGCGCGTCGACAAGGCGACCCTCGCGGCGCTCGGCGCGACGTTGCGGCTCTACCTGCAGCCCGTTGGTCACGAGCGGATACCGTTCTATGCGATGCTGCGGCAGACACGCGACGACGTGCGCGCGCGCGTCCACGCCTTCATCGCGGCACTCGACCATCGCTACGGTGAGCGCGTCGCGGGTGTCGAGACGCTCGCGTACGCGGGCGGAGGAGCCGCGCCGAACGCAACGCTGCCTTCCTACGCGCTCGCGCTGCGAGACGGCCGCACGAACCCTAACGCTTTCGCGGCGCGTTTACGCGAACGGTCACCGCGCGTCGTCGCACGCGTTCAAGGTGACGCGGCGCTGATCGATTTTCGGACGATCCCGCCCGAACGCGAAGCCGAACTCGCGCGCGCCGTCGTCGCGGCGCTCGCGTAAGGCGTGCACGTCCTCGGTACCGCGGGTCACGTCGACCACGGGAAATCGTCGCTCGTCCGCGCGCTGACGGGGACCGATCCCGATCGTTGGATCGAGGAGCAGTTGCGTGGCATGACGCTGGATCTCGGGTTCGCGCACTTGCGCTACGAGGACGGCGTCGAAGCGGGCATCGTCGATGTCCCGGGCCACGAACGCTTCCTGCACAACATGCTCGCCGGTGCGGCGGGGATGGAGCTGCTGCTGCTCGTCATCGCCGCAAACGAGGGGCCGAAGCCGCAGACGGTCGAGCATCTCGCGATACTTCAGTACTTGAGCGTTAGGAAGACGATCGTCGTGCTGACGAAATCCGACACCGTCGATGCCGAGGAGCTAGCATTCGCGCGCGAACTCGTCGGCGAAGCGCTCGTCGGCACGATCGCGGACGGGGCACCGATGCTCGCCGTCTCGACGCTTACGGGCGAGGGCATGCCGGCGCTTCGTGCGGCGATCCACGACGCGCTCGTCGCGCTTCCCGCACGGGCGCCCGGGGCACCCGCTTATCTGCCGATCGATCGCGTCTTCGCGCTGCCGGGGCACGGCACGATCGTGACCGGAACGCTCATGCAGGGTCGCATTCGTGTGGGCGATCAACTCGCACTCGCGCCACTGGGACGCGAGGTGCGCGTGCGCAGCATCGGGGTCTTCGGCGAAAAGCGCGAGCAGGTCGCCGGCGGCGCGCGCGTCGCGATCAACGTACCTGGGGTCGAAACGGCCGAACTCGAACGCGGTGCGGTTCTCGCAAGCCCACAGTTCACGACGCGCTCCGCCGTCGACGTGCGTTTCCGCGCGCTTCCGCAAGCCGTCGCGCTGCTCAAACGGCGCACGCCCGTGCGCGTGTACCTTGGCGCGGCGGAGATCATCGGAACGCTCGTCTTCGAGGCGGTGCCGACGAACGCAACGGAGACGAGCGGCAAATTATTCCTACGCCGAGCGACGGTCGTCTTTCCCGGCGCGGCCTTCGTCGTGCGGCGCGTTTCACCCAAGACGCTGCTCGGCGGCGGAACGATCGCGGGCGTCGATGGTGCGGGTACGTGCGACGCCGTCGGCGCGGATCCGCAGACGTCGGCGATCGTGGCCGCGCTGCGCGACGCGGGCTTCGCGGGCGCGCTTGCGGCGCGCGTGGGGGCGGCAGCGAACGTGCGCGAGGACGTGGCGGAGACGACGCTCGCGAAGCTCGTCGATGAGGGGCACGCGTTGCGACTCGCCAAGCCGACCGCGTACGTGGATGCGGACCTCGCGAGCTCGCTGATCGAGCGCGCGAGCGATTCGTTACGCGCGAGCGAACGTGCGACGCCATGGCTCGTCGGCAAAACCGGGCTCGCGCTCGCGCGCGAACTCGGCGTCGCGGAGGGCGAACTGTACCGACTCCTCGCGGTCGCGGTGGAAGACGGGACGCTCGCCGCTCGAAGCGGGTACTACGCGACGCCGCAATTCGTCCCGCAACTCACGAGCGAGCAGCGCGCTTTTTTCGACAAGCTGTTCCCGACGAGCGCCGACCTCGTTCCGGTATCGGCCGACGACGTGACGGCAGCGATTCGTGCGGCGAAAATCGTCGGGCTACCGCAGGCGTTCGAGACGCTGCTGACCGGCGGTGCACTCGTCAAAGTGCACGACGCCGTGTATCGCGGGGTGCAAATCGCCGAGGCGCGCGGGAAGCTCGAATTCGCGCTTCGCCGCGACAAGCAGATCACGATGGCGACCTTTCGCGATCTCGTCGGCACGTCGCGTAAATACGCGGTGCCGCTCTTGGAGTGGTTCGATGCGACCGGCGTGACGATTCGCTCGGGCGACGTGCGTTTGCTGCGCATCACGCCCCCGCAGCGATAGCGCGACGCTAGGGCGCCGTCTCGATCGAGTGCTCGCGGACGGTGCGGACGCGGTCTCCTTCGGATTGGGACCCGGCGATTGGGGCCGGGCACGCTGTCGAGGAGATGAAAGATGAGGAGCACGAGTGCTCCGATGCTGGCACGAGGGAGCCGGACGGCGTCGACGTATCATCGAGCGGCTATACTTTATCATATGAGTGCAGACGTCATGACCGAACGCGTTCGCGGAGCGGCCACATCGTGGCAGGCCGGCGGCGTCGGCGCGGTGCTGCGGCGCTAACGTGGCGCACGAGCGTCGCACCGAGGCGGCCATTGCAGCGTTCGAGCGACTCTGCGCGATGCCGGAAGCCTATTTCGAAGAACAGGGCCGTGCGTTTCCGGAAGATATCGATGCGCTGCGCGCGTTTCTCGCCATCCGTGCGGCGGCACGCCGGATCGACAACGCGGTCTCGACGTGGCTCGCGACGTCGGATCTCACGCCGACCAACTCGACGTGCTGCATTTGCTCTCGTCGGCCGAGCCGCGCGGCGCGACGATCTCGGTCTTGCGCGAAGCGCTGTCCATGACGCAACCCAACGTCACCTTCGTCGTGCAGGCACTCGAGCGCGCCGGTCTCGTGCGACGGAGCCCGAGCGCCCGAGATCGCCGCACGTCGTCGATTCGCATCACGACCGCGGGGAAACGCCGCATCGCGAGCGAGTCACCCGCGCACATGGCGGCGATCGGCCGCGCGTTCCGTGGGATCGATGCCACGGACCGCGCGCGGTTCATCGAGATGCTCGCGACGATCACGGATGGATTCGAAGGACAACCCGCGCTCGCGGATTGACAAGTCGCAACCCCATCCGTAGATTGCATAGAGCTTTATGTAATCCGCGGGTGAGGTCACGTGAACGATTCGCGGCAAGCGACGGTCGAGTTCGGCACGCGACGATGGATCATCGCTTTCGGGATCGCGCTCGCGCCGTTACTCGAAACGGTCGATAGCTCGATCGTCAACGTCGCACTGCCGGATATCCAGGGCAATCTCGGGGCGACGCTCGATCAAGCGGCGTTCGTCGTCACGGCGTATTTGGCTGCCAACGTCATCGTCATTCCGCTGACGCCGTGGTTCGCCGAACGGTTGGGGCGCAGGCAATACCTCACGCTGTCGATTGTCGGATTCACGCTCGTCTCCGTCGCGTGTGGTTTCGCCCCGTCGATCGAAGCGTTGATCGTCTTACGCCTCTTTCAGGGTTTCTTCGGTGGCGGTCTCATTGCAACGACGCAGGCGGCGCTTCGCGATCTTTTTCCACCCGAACAGGCCAACGTCAGCCAGGCGATCTTCGGCGTCGTGATTGCGACGGGCCCGATTCTCGGACCGTTACTCGGTGGCATCATCGTCGACAACCTTTCTTGGCCGTGGGTCTTTTTTGTCAACGTCGTACCCGGGGTGATCTGCGGTTCGGTCGCGGCTTTTATGCTCAAGAATCCGCACGCCCCGCGTAAACTCGCGATCGATGGGTTCGGCGTGGCCTTTCTCGCGATCGGCATCGGCGGTTTACAATTCGCCCTCGACGAAGGCGAACGCAAAGACTGGTTCGGGAGTGAAACGATCGTCGTGGCCGTTTCCCTCGCCGTCGTCGGCCTGCTCGCTTTCACGCTCTGGGAGCTGCGCGCGAAGCGGCCGATCGTCGAGTTACGCGCGCTCGCCGATCGCAGCATCTGGTCGGGATGTCTGCTTGCGGCGGGCTTCGGCACGACGCTGATCGGGCTCAACTTCATCCTCCCGCAATACCTCCAGCAGATCGTCGCGTTCACGCCGACGCTCTCGGGGCAATATCTGCTCTTCCGTGCGCTTCCCGTCGTCTTACTGGCGCCTGCGATCGGCGCCGCGCTCGGAGCCAACAAATTCGATCCGCGCTACATGATCGCGTTCGGCTTCCTCTGCACCGGTCTCGGGACGGGTTGGATCGGAACGCTCGTGACGAGCCACAGCGACTTCGGTATCCTCGTCTGGCCGCTCGTGCTCGCAGGCGTGGGGACGGCGTTTCTCATCATTCCGCTGCTGACGGTCGTCATCTCCAGCGTCTCGAGCGATCGCGCTCCGGCTGCTAGCGCCTTCGTGACGCTTTCGATCCAACTCGGTGGTTCGATCTCCAGCGCCGTGGTCGTCACGCTCCTCGACCGGCGTCAGCGTTGGCACTCCAACGTGCTCGCGGGTCATGCGACGGCGCACGCTCCCGGCATCGTCGCGACTTTCGGTCGACAAGTCGGTGCGCTCTTCGCAACGTTGCAGAGTGAATCGTTCGTGCTCGCCTACGCCGACATCGCCTACCTCGTCTCGGCCCTTTCGTTCGTCTCGGTTCCGATCGTCGCGATGGTTCGCCGGCCACCGAAAGGCCAAGCGTTGGATGCGGCAGTCGGCTAGCGTGAGCGCACGGGAATCCGCCTTGCGGCACTCGCCGCCGCGAAGCGCTCACGGATCCCTAGTGTCGCAGCGAAAATAAGCCGAGCGCGATCTCGATCGCGATCAGCGTGATGACGACGACTTCGAGGAATTCGCTACGCGCCGCTTGGGCCTGATCGGTAAAAAAGCGATACATTTCGTCGACCGTCGCGAGCTTCGCGTCGATCTGCTTCTGCCAATCTCGCAGGCCCAAGCGTCCCGCGGCACCGCGATAGAGCCGGGCGTAGTACGCGTCGCCCGTAATCTTCAAGGCGTTGGTCGAGCGATCGGTGAGTTCGGCGATGTCGACGATGAGGTAACGCAAACGGTCGGCGGCGTCTTGTGCGGCTTTGCGGCCGAAGCGCCGCGTCGGGCGTTTCGATTCGAGCGCGTAGATCATATCGAGCTCGGCGTCGAGCCGAGCGTCATACGTTCGCAATTCGACGAGTTGTGTGTTCGCGAACTCGAGAATGTCGAGCGTGGCGTTCGCACTCTCGGCGTCGTCATAGACGAACGCCGTGTCCCATCCGACGATCGCCAAATCGTCCGCAAAATACGCGAAGGCGACCCGTAGCGCTTCCACCGTCTCCGACGCGGTCACGTCGCGTTCTTCACCGAGCATCAAGCGCGCGAGGTCGCGGGCGCCCTCCGCGAGCAGCGACTCCCCGTCGACGGGTTCCTCGAACGCGTTGACTTCGAACACGAAGAAATCTTCGAGCAACGCGGGATGGGGATCGTCGAGGGCCCGTGCGACCTCCTCGAGGACGCGTTCGATCGTCGTCGTTGCGATCGCGAGCAGTCTGCCGTCGTTGCGGAAGCGACGGACGCGCGAAAGAAACGCGCCCCAGCCGCCCTCGTAGGTGGCCGTCAGGCGGACCGAAACGACGCCGTAATCGAAAATTTTGAGGCGGATCGCATAGCCGTCGATCGGGGCCAGCCGCGCGACGATCGGCTGAACTTCGAATTCGATCGATCCCGAGGACGCTTCGCGACGCAACCGGAGGGGCGCGCGCGCGACGTCTTCGCCCGCCACGCTCGCGAGGCGGGCGAGATCGATCGTGTCCGCCACGTCGTACAGAAAGTACGCGTGGGCGGCGCCGATGGCGATCGCGGGAGCTGCGGGACCGGCGTCTGCCATGACTCGGCTCTTGCGTGCAACGTTCGGACGCCCTGCAGCGGTTATACTCGTTGCATGAACGCAGAAAAGATGACCGAGCGCGTTCGCGAGTCCCTCAGCGACGCGTTCTCCCGTGCGCTCCGCGAACGAAATTCGAACGTGGAAACCGAGCACGTCTTGGCGGCACTCCTCGCCCAAGATGGCGGCGTCGTAGCCGCGCTCTTGACGAAAGCCGGAATCGACGTGCCGGCGTTCGTGACCCGCGTGGAGGCGGCCGTTGCGGCGCTGCCGCGCCTGGGCGGCTCGAGCGAATCGCCACAGCTCTCCGGCCGGGCGACGCGAACCCTGGTGCGTGCGGGCGACGAAGCGACGAAACTGACCGACGAGTACGTCTCGGTCGAGCATCTCGTCCTCGCGATGCTCGAAGACGGCGGCCCGGTTGCGCGCCTCTTACGCGACGCAGGGCTCGATCGCAACAAGATCCTCGCGGCGCTTCGGGAACTGCGCGGCAACCAGCGCGTCACCTCGCAAAATCCTGAAGGAACGTACCAATCCCTCGAACGGTACGGCCAAGACCTCACGGCTGCCGCCGAAGCGGGAAAGCTCGATCCCGTGATCGGCCGCGACGAAGAGATTCGCCGCGTCGTTCAAGTGCTCTCGCGCCGCACGAAGAACAACCCGGTCCTCATCGGGGAGCCCGGCGTGGGCAAGACGGCGATCGTCGAAGGGCTCGCGCAGCGCATCGTACGCGGCGACGTGCCGGAGTCGCTGAAGAACAAGCGCATCATCGCCCTGGACATGGGCGCGCTCGTCGCGGGCGCCAAGTATCGCGGCGAGTTCGAAGAGCGTCTCAAGGCCGTGCTCAAAGACGTGCAGCAATCGGCGGGCGCGGTGCTGCTCTTCATCGACGAGCTGCACAACGTCGTCGGCGCGGGCAAAGCCGAAGGCTCCATGGATGCGGGCAATCTGCTCAAGCCGATGCTCGCGCGCGGGGAACTGCATCTCATCGGCGCGACGACGCTCGACGAGCACCGCCGCTACATCGAAAAGGACGCCGCGCTCGAGCGGCGCTTCCAGCCGGTCTTCGTCGATCAGCCGAGCGTCGAAGATACGATCTCGATCCTGCGCGGTTTGCGCGAACGGTACGAACTCCACCACGGCGTTCGCATCAAAGACGCGGCGCTGGTGTCGGCTGCGGTCCTCTCCAACCGGTACATCGCCGATCGGTTCTTGCCGGATAAAGCGATCGATCTCGTCGACGAAGCGGGCGCGAAACTCCGCACCGAGATCGACTCGATGCCGCAGGAACTCGATGAAGCATCGCGCCGCATCATGCAGCTCGAGATCGAGCGCGAGGCGCTGCGCAAAGAAGTGGACGCCGCATCGAAGACGCGGCTCGCCAATATCGAAAAGGAGATCGCGGAACTGCGCTCGCAGACCGACGGGATCTCCGCGCGTTGGCAAGCCGAACAGGCGGCCGTGCGGAGTTTACGCGAGTTGCGCGAGTCGATCGACCACGTTCGCATCGAAATCGAACAGGCCGAACGACAGTACGACCTCAACAAAGTCGCCGAACTTCGCTACGGCAAGCTCGCCGATCTCGAGCGTCGTCTCAAAACGGCCGAAGGCGCGCTGTCAGGCGATGGCTCGCCGCGCCTTCTCAAAGAAGAAGTCGACGAAACCGATATCGCCGCGGTCGTGAGCCGGTGGACCGGCGTTCCCGTGTCGAAGCTGCTCGAGGGCGAGATGCGGAAATTGCTACGGCTCGACGACGAGCTGCACGAACGCGTCATCGGTCAAGACGAAGCGGTCACCGCGGTTGCCGAAGCGATCATTCGCGCGCGAAGCGGTCTCTCCGATCCCAATCGTCCGATCGGCTCGTTCATCTTTCTCGGGCCGACCGGCGTCGGCAAAACGGAACTCGCGCGCGCGCTCGCGGACTATCTCTTCAACGACGAACGCGCGATGGTGCGCATCGATATGTCGGAGTACGGCGAGAAGCACAGCGTCTCGCGACTCATCGGCGCGCCGCCAGGCTACGTCGGCTACGATGCGGGCGGCCAACTCACCGAAGCTGTGCGCCGCCGGCCGTTCTCGGTCGTGTTGTTCGACGAGATCGAGAAGGCATCGCCCGACGTCTTCAACGTCTTCCTGCAGATCCTCGACGACGGCCGCCTTACCGACGGTCAGGGCCGCGTCGTCGATTTCAAGAACACGATCCTGATCATGACCTCGAATATCGGATCGAATCGCATCCTCGACTACGCGGGCGAAGCGGGCGCGGGCTATGCGATCATGCGCGCGACCGTGCTCGACGAATTGCGACGTCAGTTCCGCCCCGAGTTCCTCAATCGGGTCGACGAAATCGTCGTGTTTCAGGCGCTCTCGGAAACGCAACTCGAACGGATCGTCGGGATCCAACTCGGTCGTCTGGGCGAACGGCTCGTCGATCGGAACATCACGCTCGAAGTCTCCAAGGCGGCGCGGCACCATCTCGTCAAGGTCGGGTACGATCCCGTCTACGGTGCGCGGCCACTCAAACGCGCGGTGCAACGCGAACTCGAAACGCCGCTCGGTCGGCGGATCCTCGGCGGCGATGTGCGGGACGGAGCGCACGTCTACGTCGATTATGATGAACGCGCGGGTACGCTTGCCTTCACGTCCGGCTTGCCTGCGCTCCCAGAGTTGCCCTCGCTGGGCGGATGACGCCGCGCGGCGAAGTCGGCGTACGATGGGTGTATGGACCGAATCGATCGGCTACGTCGCCGCGTTCTTAACGACCGCTTCGTTCGTCCCGCAGGTCGTTCAAGTCGTGCGCACGCGCGACACGCATGCGATCTCACGCACGATGTACGTCGCGTTCTGTCTCGGCATCGCGATGTGGTTAGTCTACGGCATCGCACTCGCGAGCCCACCGATCATCGCGGCGAATAGCGTCACGCTCGTGCTCGCGAGTGTGGTGCTGGGATACAAGCTCCGCTTCGGATAGGCAGACTAGGCCGGGCGCGACTTCATGCCGAAACTCCGCCGTGATGACTGCCGGTCGGCCGCCCGTTTCCACCGCGTACTCGTACGAATATGGCGACGAGCTCGCCGACCATTTGCCGATGACGCTCTCGGCACTTCGTCGCCTTGGCGCGGCCGACGAACGACGCAACGCGTTCGCACGGCGATACGTGGTCGAGAAAGCGCTGCGTCCGCTCGACCCGGCGAGCTCGGAGGCCTTCGCGCGACTCCGTCCTGCGCGCCGAGTTGCACGAGCTCGCGCGTGGCCTCGGTGGCGGCGCGTTTCATGCGCTCATCCGTGTCGCGTATGCGATCGCCGATCATGACGACGATGAGCTTGCGGCGGGGCTCGCGTACTGGCGCCACGCGTATCTCGATCTCGGCGCGCCATCGCTTCGGGATACCGACAACGCGGCACCGGACACGATCTCATTCGACCCCGACGCCGAACTCGCAAATGCGCGCGTGATCTTGTGTGACGTGCCGTCGCTTCTCGACGGTCGCGCGCTCATCGCTCATCGGATGGCGGTCGTCGCACGGGCACCGGCGTTCGCCCTCGTCGTCGATGATGCACGCGTTCGCGCGCGCGATCTCCCGCAAATCGCATCGGTCGTGGTGCGTGGATTTGCCGCGACGCGCAGCTTCACGATGCTGCACGCGATGACGGCAACGCACGCGACGCGCGTGCTGTTGCCGTACGCGAGCGACGCCGACGCGATCGTGCGTTATCTTTGGCGCGCGATCGTCGCCGCCTATACGAGCGCCGGATTATCGGAGATCCCGACGGCGGAGTTGTTAGCGAAGCGATACGCGGCCGCGCCTACATGGGACGCGCTCGTCGCAATCGCCTGTGCGTCCGATGACGAGCACGTCGTCAAAGCGACATTTACGGCTCGCGAAGAAGACCGCGCTTATACGAGTGCGTGCTATCGCATCGCCGTCGCGCGGTATTTGAATGCTTGACGTCGCGCAAGAGATCCGGCTTCGCTCCCGGTAGGAGCTGCCTTCCGCAGGCGAAAATGCTCGGCCGCATGGCGACAGATGAAGGCTTCACCGCCGACCAAACGGCGAGCGCCACGACGGCGCTCCGCGCGGAGTTAGGCTTACCCGCACAACGCTTTCCGACCGAAACCTTTGTCGGCATGATCTCCGATGAGATCGAGGCGATGCGTGCTGCGGGAAAAACAGATGACGATATCTCGGCGATCCTTCGCGAGCGTTGCGCGATCGCCATCGACGCGGCGACGCTCGCGCGTTACTACGCGAACGCCGACGAGCGCAGGCAGCCTCCAAGCGAATAACACGATGAGGCATTTGTTCAATTGTTCGAGCCCGTGAGTGTATCGTCGGCCAGCATCGTGAGCGGCTGGCCTTGCAATGACAGGAACGCGATCGGAACCCCGATCGCTCGGTCGAATGCAAACGATTCGAGGTCTTGAGCGTGAATGTGAAGGTGAGGGCGCGTCGTGCGGCCACTGTTGCCGCAGCGACCGATCGGCGTCCCGATGTCGACGAAATCACCGTTGCGGACCGACACACTTCCCTCGCGCAAATGACACAGAAACACAACGCCTCGTCCCACATCGATCGCGACATGATTTCCAAGCGGCGTGCGATCGTTAATAACTCGCGAAGAGGGCTCGTGATCGGGCCGACCTTCGCAGGCAGCCACAACCCGGCCAGCGACCGGCGACAAGATTGAAGAATCGAGTGAAGGGGCATCGACACGAATAAAATCGTAGGCAAAACGCTGATCTGAGGCGACCAAATGGTGGTTGCGACCCGGATCCGGTCCACCGGCGACGACGCGCCACGTTCCGACGAAAGGAGGCGCTATGACGAGCGGGTTTATCGCCGCTTCGGCAAGCCAGCGCCGACGTTCACCGAATATCCCGAAACGGCGTGAGATCGCGAACAAAAGCATCGCCACCGCGACGATCGCCATTGGGACCCTCGCGATCTCGGGTGGCACGATAAGCACGCTGACCAGCATTGCACCAACAGTAATTCCTACGAGAAGCATGAACGTGCGATAACGCAGCGCTCGACTTCCGATGATCGAAAAAGCCAGCAGGCTGGCGATTGTTAGGCTTTGTAATACGAAGTTAAGTGTGACGAGTTTTAGTACACTCACGTTGACATCTTTCGAGATCCGACGTCCCGAATCGTTGCGCGACCGATGCTGTCGCCATCTTACGCCGACCAGTTCTGCATGTTTAAACCGTCAACGCGAGTGAATTCTTCGGCATTTGCCGTTACGAGCGTTGCCTTCAATCGGACTGCTTGAGCCGCGATCAGCACGTCGTAAGGACCGATTGTCGTTCCGCGTATCTCCAATGTGGCGCGAACTTCGCCAGCGTGAGCCGCGTCTTCGTCGTCAAAAGGGATGCTTTCGATCGGCGCTGCAAAAAACGCGCGAAGCCGCTTTGCATTGTCGGGCCTTGCGCTTTTCGCTACGCCGAAATACAGCTCGTATGTAACGATCGAGGATGTCACGATCCGATTGCCGCGCGCGACGGCTTCCTCGTACCGTATGCGAACGGACGCCGGTGTCCCGTTGATGAGCGCGATACACGCGTTGGTATCGAGCAAAAACGTCGTCAGCAGAGATCCTGATTCGGCATGTCCGGCTGCTGCCGACCATCAGGCATAAACGGTTCCTCTCCGAAACGATCCATGTCCACGAACCACTCGGCCGGCGAGAGCGTGAGTGGCTCCAAGATCACGGCCAAGCCCTCGCGTCGGATGCGAACCACGTCTCCCTCGAACCGGAAAGCCTGAGGCAAGCGAACCGCCTGACTGCCGCCATTTTGGAAAATTTTCCCAATCTCGTACTTCATGGCTTCCCCGGAAAGTATATATTAGAGTATATATTTTTTGGCAGCTAGGATGCAAGGGGTTTGACTTGAGGGTTCTATGCGATGCGCGATGCTGGAAGGACCTCGATCGCGACGGGGCTGCGCAATCGTTGCGTGACCGATATCGACGCGGCCACGTTCGCGCGTTGCGACGCGAGTCCAGATGAACGCCGACAACCGTCGAGGGACCGGCGCAAACAAAAAGAGCCGCTGCTCGCACAACGGCTCTTCGTGATCGACGGCTCGCGAGTTAGGCGAGCACCTTATCACGCTTGCGATTGCGCAGACGATCGGTCTCGCTCAGCATGCGCTTGCGGATGCGGATCGATTTCGGTGTGACTTCGACGAGTTCGTCGTCCTCGATGAACTCGATCGCGCGTTCGAGCGACATCTCTTCCGGTGGCGAGAGCTTATTGCTGTCGTCGGTGCCGGAGGCACGCATATTCGTAAGCTTCTTCGCGCGCACGACGTTGAGGGCGATATCTTTATCGTCGTTGGCGCGGCCGACGATCATGCCTTCGTAGACTTCGATGCCTTCGCCGACGAAGAAACGGCCGCGCGCTTCGAGGCCGGACATCGCGTAGGCGGTCGTCATACCGGTTTCGCTCGTGACGAGCGCGCCGACGCTGCGACCGGGAAGTTCGCCCGCAAAGGGCTGGTGATCGTAGTACGTGTGCGACATGATCGCCGTGCCGCGCGAGAGCGTCAACAGTTCGCCGCGCAGCCCGAAGATCGCGCGCGTGGGCATCGTGTACTCGAGTCGACGCGAGTCGCCGACCGTGAGCATATTCGACATTTGCGCTTTGCGCTTGCCGAGCGACTCGATCACGGCACCGGCGTACTCTTCTTGCACGTCGACGACCACGTACTCGACGGGTTCCATCTTCTTGCCGTCGCGCTCCGTGATGATGACCTGCGGCTTGGAAACCGCGATCTCATACCCTTCGCGTCGCATCGTCTCGATGAGGATCGAGAGATGGAGTTCGCCGCGACCGCGCACTTCGAACGTATCTGCGCTCTCGGTATCGGCGACGCGCAACGCGACGTTCGATTCGAGTTCACGCATGAGACGCTCGCGAATCTGGCGCGACGTGAGGAATTTGCCTTCCTTACCCGCGAGCGGCGAGGCGTTGACCATGAAGAACATCGAGACCGTCGGTTCGTCGACCGCGACGGCCGTGATGCCCTCGGGAAATTGTGCGTCCGCGATCGTATCGCCGATGTTGAGGCCTTCGATGCCCGAGACGCAGACGATATCGCCCGCGCTGGCATCCTCGACTTCGACGCGCTCGAGGCCGGCGAAGGTCAGGAGCTTGGTGAGGCGCAGGCCCATCTCGACCGAGCCGTCGTGCGCGATGCGCGCGATCGGTGAGTTGACTTTCGACGAACCGCGGAAGACACGACCGATGCCGATACGCCCAACGTATTTGTTGTGGTCGATCGCGGAGACGAGCATCTGGAAGCCGCCGTCTTCGGCGGGCGCCTCCGGGATGTGCCGGACGATCGTCTCGAACAGCGGCTCGAGATTCTCGCTTTCGTCATCGAGATTGTACTTTGCAATGCCCGCGCGGCCGTTGGTAAACACCACCGGGAATTCGGCTTGTTCGTCCGAGGCACCGAGCTCGATGAAGAGGTCGAACACTTCGTTGACGACTTCGCTCGCGCGCGCGTCTTTACGATCGATTTTATTGACCGCGACCAGCACCTTGAGATCGAGTTCGAGCGCCTTCCGCAGCACGAAACGCGTCTGCGGCATCACGCCTTCTGCCGCGTCGACGAGCAAGAAGACGCCCTGGACCATCTGTAGCACGCGCTCGACCTCGCCGCCGAAATCCGCGTGGCCCGGCGTGTCGACGATATTGAATTTGATATCGCCGTGCTTGATCGCGGTGTTCTTCGCGAGAATGGTGATACCGCGCTCGCGCTCGAGCGGATTCGAGTCCATCACGCGCGTCGTGGTCGCCTGACCTTCGCGGAAGACGCCGCTCTGCTTGAGCATGGCATCGACGAGGGTCGTCTTGCCATGGTCGACGTGCGCGATGATGGCGAGGTTACGGATGTCCGGCCGTGTTTTCACGTGCTTCAGTATATCATGCGAGAAAAGTCGCCGTTGATGGCCGGGAAAATCGCTACGAGCCGAAGCGGCGCTGTCGTCCGGCGAATTCATCGAGGGCGCAGTCGAACGTCGCAGCATCGAAATCCGGCCAGAGCGTGCGCGTGGACCAAAGTTCCGCGTACGCAATCTGATACAGCAAGAAATTCGACACGCGTAACTCGCCGCCGGTTCGCACGAGTAGATCGGGATCGGGCATGCCGGCCGTATAGAGATAGTTGCCCAGGGATTCGTCGTCGATCGCATCGGCTGCGAGCGCCCCCGAGCGAACGTCTTCGGCAAGCGCACGGACGGCGTCGCAGAGCTCGCCACGCGCGCCGTAGTTGAGCGCGAGGTTGAGTCGCAAGCCGTCGCAGCTTGCCGTCGCCGCCACCAGCGTTTTGACCGCGGTACGCGTTGCGGTGGGAAGTTCGTGCGTGCGGCCGATGGCGCGAACGCGAACGTTCGCCTCGCGCAGACCGGCGGCTTCACGTTCGGCGAACGTGCGGACGAGGTCCATCAAGAGCGACACTTCGCCTTCGTCACGTCGCCAGTTTTCATGAGAAAACGCGAAGACCGTCAGCAACTCGAGCCCGCGGTCCGACGCGGCGCGTGCGATGCGCGCGAGAGCTTGGCCCCCGGCGCGGTGCCCGGCGATCGCGGGAAGTCCACGCTGCGCTGCCCAGCGACGGTTGCCATCCATGATGATCGCAACGTGCCGCGGCCGGAGCGCGGGCGCGAGGGCTGCGCGGCGTTCGATCACGATTGCGCCGCCAGTCGCAGGCCCGCCGTGGCTCGCGCCGGTTCCGTCGCATTGACCGCGCGAACGATCGCTTCGAGTTCGTCCACGTAGGCGAGGAAGCGCGCTTTGCCCTCATCGGTGATGCGCACGGTCGTCACGTACCGGCGTCCGTCGCGCACGCGTTCCAGCGACACGATGCCGGTCTCGGCGAGCGCGTGCAGGTGGCGGTTCAGATTGCCGTCGGTGAGCCCGCAAGCATCTTGAAGGGCGGTGAACCGCGTCGCGCCGGCATTGGCGATCAAGCACGTGCATACCGCGAGTCGTCCGCGTTCGTGAAAGAGTTTGTCGAGGCCGTCGCAAGCGAACGGGGCGGGTGATTTATTCACGTTGATCATCCTTGCGGAGCATCGGCGCGAACGATCGCGCCGATGAGTATTTGCCCGATGCCGAACGCCGCCGGCATGATCCACCACGAGAGCGGGTTGACCGTCGTGGCCAGGAGCAAGACCGCCGCCGCCGCACCGAACGCGGCCGCGACGAAAACGACTTCCCGCGGGACCATCGCGCGCGACGCGAAGAGTCCCAGAGCGTAGGTCGCGCACCACATGCCGGGCAGCAGGTCGTCGAGACCCCGTGCCGCGAGCGCGAGCGTCACGACGCCGCCGCACGCGAGCGCGGGCACGATGCTCATGCCGACGGTGCGAAATTGCACGGCCGCCTGTGCTCCGCGATTGCGAATGCGCCAGACGACGATCGCCCCGTAGTTGAGCGCGAGCGCGATGCCAAGGCACGTCAGCCAGATCGCGAGGTACGTCTGCCGTTCGGCTACGGCGTGCGGTTGCGGCACGAGGACGGCCTGGACCGCCCCGGCAGCAATTGCCACGGCGCCGCTCGCGATCGCGGCCGGTCCCGAATAGCCATCGAACCGCTGGACGGTCGCGATACGACCGCGGACTTCCGCCAGATCCGCCAGAGCCTGCCGGACTTCCATGTAATCAAACTTTGCGCGACAAAGTAGACTTCCCTGCGTTGAGCAGGTGCCTATTTCGACGAGGGAGGTTCGGAACCGCGGGGTCGCCTCGCATCGACCGCCAGATTCCAGGCGACCGCCCCGATCGCGCCGCCGACGGCACCGCACCCGAGATCGAACAGGCTCGAAACGTTGGTTTCGTGCGAGACGTGTGAGATCGCGCGCTGGAAAATTTCGATCGCGAGGCTGAACCCCGTCACCAAGATGGCGCCCGATCGGACTCGGCCCGTTCGCGCGAAGAGCGGGCTTGCGAGAAGGCCGACGACCGCGAACGCCCCAACGCTATAGAGCTTGCGCACGATCCACACCGTCGAAAAGTCTTCGTTGAGCCCGCCGACGTGTGCGGCGATGGTGTCGCTGACGCCGAGATGGTATTCGATCCTTCCCAGACCCGGGGTGTAGATGTGTGAGTCGATCGAAATTGCGAGAAATACGACGGCCGCGGCCGAGGCGAGCAGCGCGAAAACGACGAGCAGGGGGCTACGGGGATTCATGCGGCGTGCGTTCGGCTCGCGACGACGATGTGCCCACGCTTTCGCGCGGGCGCGTCGATCACGCTGCGAGCGCCTCCGCTTGGGCTGCGTGCGCGGCGCGTTTGGGCGACTCGATGATCATCGGCAGCAACATTGCGACCAACAGCATGATGGAGACGGGCTGCATGAGTCCCACGAACGAACCGCTGAGGTTCTTCATCACGCCGGTGAACGCGACGCCCGCGAGTGCGGCGAGTCCCCACGCCGAGAGCTGCATGCCGTAGTTCGCGCCGAAGTGCTTCGTGCCGAAGAAGTCGGCGTTGAACGCTGGCATGACGCCGAAGCCGCCGCCGTAGCAGAGCAGCAAAATCGCGATCGCGATCGAAACGAAGAGCGTGTCTTTCGTGCCGTCGAGGAGGAAGAATCCGAGCGCCTGACCTCCGAGGACGATCGCGAAAGTGACGCGGCGACTGATGCGGTCGGAAAGCCAGCCCCACACGAGGCGGCCCAGACCGTTGAAGACCGCGAGGAAGGCATAGATACAGGCCGCGTCCGGTGTCGGCAGGCCCGTCGCTTCGTGCATGATCGGCACGATGTTCGAGAGCACCGTGATGCCGCCGAAGACGTTGAGAAACAACATCGACCATAAGACGTAGAATCGCGCGTCGCCGAGCATCGTTCGCAGCGGAATCTGCACTTGCGGTGCACGCTCGCCCTCGGTCTCTTCGAGGAATTCGGCCGACGGTGCGGTGATGAAGAGCGCCGCCGCCACGCCGACGATCGCCATCGCGAGACCCGAGTAGATGAAGAGCGACATGAACAGCTTGACGTTCGCGGGGTCCATCGCGTATTTTGCGACGTCGAAGGGGATGTGGTCGGCGAGCGCGCTCGCCTGCGCGGCCGTGTAGGTCTGCGTGTCGGCCGAGATCGCGGCGAACGTCGCCGACGGTTTCACGAGCGAACTATAAACGAACGAGCCGAGCCCGAATCCCATGATGACGAGTCCGCCGCCGAAACCGCGAGCGTTCGGAAACCACTTGAGGACCGCGGTAAGCGCGGCGATGTACGCCATGCCGCAACCGAAACCGCCGACGACGCCGTACAACAGAAAAAACAGCAGCAGGCTGTGCGTTAGCCCGAGCGTCGCGCACCCGGTGAAGGCGGCACTCCAGAGTATGACGCCGATCACAGCGATCGGTCGCGATCCGATGCGATCGACGAAGATCCCACCGACGAGACCGCCGATGGCGAGAAAGAAGTTTGCGAGCGCGAAGGCCCAAACCACGTCGCCGGATTTCCAGCCGAACGCTGCCGTGAGCGGCGTACTAATGAGGCTGAACGAGTAGAGCACGCCCGGCCCGAGCATGCAAAGCAGTCCCGCTATCGCTGCGATCCATCGCTTCATCGGTTACTAAGCCTCTTTAGAAATCCGGAGTTTGTGGTTACTCCTCGTTTCGGCCGCCGTCCGGTGAATCTGAAGCTCGTACGTCTTTGCGAACGGCGCTTCAGTCTCGAGGCGTTCCGACCGAATCACCAAACAGCCGCTCTGGCGACCACGTCTCGGGCAGGAGCACCGTACCATGTCGGAACGCATCGACGTCCCGGAATCACTCGTAAAACCGAATCCACGCGAAGCGATCGGTTTGACGATCATTCTGCTTCTCGAAGTCTTCGTCTTTATGGCGGCCGTCTTCGGCATCGCGCTTTCGGACGCGGCGAACAACCGCCAGACCGCGGTCGCGCTCACGACCTCGAAGGTCGTGGGCGAAGAGCGCGCGTCCCTCGCACATCTCGATGCGGTGGTGAAAGAACTCGCGAGCGATCCCAATGCGAAAGCCGGCAATTCGGACACGCTAAACGAACTTCAGAAGACGACCACGGCTTTCGGCGATAATCTTTCCGCGTTGCTTCTGGGCGGCCAAGTCGTCGGAATCGACGGGAAGAACGTTCAGATCGAGCCGCTCAAGTCTTCGGATCAGGTCAAGCGCCTGGCGACGATCAATCTTCACTGGACGACGCTCGCGCCCGCGGTCGAGTTGCTCGGCGGCGAGAAGACGTATCGCAACCGCGTGCTCGCGGCGGATGCCGCGTTCGCGACCCACGCCCCCGTGATCGACGGCGCGCTACGCGAACTTTCGACCGGCCTCGATACGGCGGCAATCGGCAACGACCGCCTCCGCAATTGGATTTTCCGCCTCGCGATCGGCATGGTGCTTGCGATGGTCGTAACGCTGTTCCAACGCGTCAGCCGCACGCGTCGCCAAGTCGAACGGTACGCCGAAAATCTCGAGAGCCGTACCGAAGAAGCGTTGCATTCATCGCAAGCGCTCGCGAGCGCGAAGGCGGGCACCGACCTCATCATGGAAACGGTCGACCGCGGTCTCTTCCTGCTCGATCGCGGTTTCCACATCCAAGGTCAGTACTCGCGCGAACTCGAGCGCATGTTCCACATGCCGCAGCTCGAGGGCTACAACTTCGTCAATCTCTTGCAGCGACTGCTCACCGAGCGTACGTTCGAGATCTCGCGCGACTACCTGACGCTGCTCTTCGATAAAAAGAAAAAAGAGCGCACGGTCTTACGCGTGAACCCGCTGGCCGAAATCGAAGTCCACTTCGCCAACCCCGAGGGCGGCTTCGATTCGAAATTTCTCAATTTCACGTTCCGCCGGATCATGGAGAGCGGCGAAGTCGCACGTATCTTCGTTGCCGTTTCCGACATCACGGATCGCGTGAAGCTGGAACGCCAGTTGCGCGAATCCGAAGCGCGTAAGGAGCGCCAGTTCGAGTTCTTGCTCGGCGTGCTGCACGTGGAACCCGCGAGCCTGGACGACTTCTTACGCACCGCGAACGAACAGGTCGCGACGATGAACGACGCGTTGCGCGCGTCGGACTTCGCGACGAATTCGACCGGCCGCATGGAATTGCTGCGCCAACGTCTCGACGTCGTCTATCGCGCCGTCCACACGGTCAAGGGCAACGCGGCGATGCTCGAACTGAGCTACTTCGAGAAAACCTGCGATCTCTTCGAAGGGAAGATCGTCCAGCTACGCGAGCGCTCGGCGCTCGGCGGCGACGATTTCCTCTCCGTCGTGATCGCACAATCGGAATTGCGTCAAGATCTCGACGAGCTGCAGGATCTCCGCGAGCGCTTCGTCGGCCTCGGCCGCACGGGCCCGATGGTCGCGGCGGTTGCAGCCTCGAAGCCGAACGCACTTGGGGCGAAGGTCGATCCACCGAGCGATCTCGTCGGAAACATCTCGCAGTACGCGGGTCAGCTCGCGAAGAAACTGCGCAAAGACGTCGTCGTCGATGCGACGGGCTTCTCCATCGATGGGCTCCCCGACGATCTGCGGCGCACCATTCGCGACGTGCTCGTACAGCTCACACGCAACAGTCTCGTGCACGGCGTCGAGACGACCGACGTCCGCACGGCAATCGGCAAGTCGCGCTCGGGAACGATCGCGATTCGCCGGACGGAGGGTCTCGCCGCCAACCAATTCGGGTTCTCGTTCCGTGACGACGGCGCGGGTCTCGATCCCGCCGTCATCCGCGACCATGCGGTCAAGAAGCGCGTCATCACGCCGGAACAAGCCGCGGCGCTCTCCGACGAACAAGTCGTCGCGCTCATATTCCGCCCGGCGTTCTCGACGCTCGATGAGTCGACGGTCGACGGTGGTCGCGGCATCGGCATGAACGTGATCAAGGAAGCCGTGGTCGATAAGTCCGGCGGCAACCTTAGCATGAGCTCCGAACCCGGCAAGTACACCGAATTCTCGTTCGTGTTGCCGATCGCGACCGTCGCGCCCGCGATGCGCGCGACGAACGGAGTAGCTACCCTTGCTTACAACTGAGCCTGGCGGCAAGATCATGAAACTGCTCATCGTCGACGATTCGAACATCATTCGCCGACAAATCCAGCGGGAGATCGGCGTCGGCAATCACGAGATCCGCATGGCTGGCGACGGCGTCGAAGCGCTGCAGATCTTCGATGAATTCCACCCCGAAATCGTGACGATGGATATCACGATGCCCAATATGGATGGTCTCTCGTGCGTCGAGGCGATCTTGCGCAAAGCACCCGATACGAAAATTCTCGTGATCTCGGCACTTGCCGATCGCGGGACGGCCGTCGAAGCCGTCAAACGCGGCGCGACCGGATTTCTTCTCAAGCCCTTCACCTCGGAGACGCTCGCGACCGAGATCTCCGAACTGTTCGTTGACTGAACCACTCGTCTACCGCGAAAGAGACACGTTACCAATGATTACGAAGAACAACGAACCGGCGATGCGCGAAGACGACTTGAAGATCTTCGTGAAGGGCACCGAAAACTTTTTCAAACAGGTTACGCGCATTCCGGCCGAAGTGAGCATGCCGTTCATCAAAGAGTCGACCGATCACGTGATGAACGATTTTTCGGCCGTCATCGGCATTTCGGGCAAACATCGCGGCTGCGTCTACTACACCGCGCCTCGCGAAATGGTGGGAGAACTCATGGGGCACTTCGGCGAGACCGATCGCAGCGACGATCTGCTGTCCGATTGCGTCGGGGAGATCGCAAATACGATTTCGGGAAACGCGCGCGAACATCTCGGCCCGGGCTTCATGATCAGCGTGCCCGTCGTCATCCGTGGCAAGGCGGAAGACGTGCGGTTCCCGAAAGACGCGCCGGCGTTCGTCATCCCGGTCAATTGGAACGGGTATCGTTCCTCGCTGATCCTGTGCCTCAAGAGCGGTGAACGTGAAATGCCCAATTTCGATCTTGGCGACCTCGAGGACTGAAGCGATGCTTTTACGTTTCGACACGATTGCGCGAACGGCCGACTTTGACGATCGCGCAGCTGCGATGCAATTGCGACCGTGGCAGTGGCGCTTTCTCTTAGCTGCGGACGGCCGGACGCGTCTCGACGACCTCGCGCACGCGAGTGGCATCGATTCCGATACGGCCGTCGATCTGGCGCACGAGACCGAGAACCTCGGGCTGATCGAGATCGTCGCGCAAACGCTCGCGCAATACCGTGAGTCGCAGCGCAGTCTCGCCGTCGCAAACGCACCGCTGACGTTTGCGGCGAACGCGAGCGCGCCGATCGAGGCGGAGATGCCTCTCGACGCGCCGGCGCCGAGCGCGCCCGCGTTGCCGGCGAAGGCACTTTCCGTCTCGTTCGATGCAATGGCTACGATGTTTTCTAAAGCACCGGCGCTCGCTCCAGCTCCGCACGTCGATGAGAGCGCATCGGCCGTTGCCGCGCCGGATGTCGTCGCGCACGAGGCTGAAGCGCCTGAAGTGGGATCGCACGACACGAGCGACGACATGCCCTTTGCCTTCGAGACGCCCGATCACATGGAGCCGCTCGGCGATCGCGCCGCAGCGTTCGGCGTCCCACCGACAGCGTACGAATCGCCCGAGCCCGAGCTCGAGCACGCAGACGTCGCCGCGCCTGTGAAGAGCGTGTCGTTTTCGTTGATCGCCGATTCGTTCGGCGCGCCCTCGCCCGCGTTCGTTAGCGATCATGCCGACGTCACGAGCAACGGTCACGCCCACGTCGATCACGCACATCTCGGCTCGCCCGAGCCGGTTGCAACGAACGGTCGAAGCGAATACGCCGACATGTTTGCCCAGGAGCATCACGACGCTCATGCGGCTGAGGCGTTGGAGCCGATATCGACGCATGACGTCGTCACCGAGCCGGCGCCTGAAATGACGCGGCCCGCCGACGACGTGCTGCTCCAGCACTTCCACGTTCCCGCATCGGCCGTCGACGGGGAAGCGCACGCTTTCGGCGCGCCCTCCGGCTTCGAATCTGAAGTGATGAAGACGGGCGGCGACCTCACGGGCAACCTACTGCGAGCGCTCGGCCTCAAAAAGTAGGTCCGACCGCGACGCGCGCCGCAAGCTTCGTGTTGCCCGCATGGGAGAGTACGGATCTGGTGGTTCGCACAGTCTTCAAAACTGCTGAGGCCTTCGTAAGGGGGCTGGTAGGTTCGATTCCTACACTTTCCCGCCAAGGGGCCATCCCGCCTTACTCTATGAGGGTTTCCGCGGTCGAGACGAGCAAATGCTCACGAATTGCTCACGAATTCTTCGGGAGTTTCGACGGAGGCCAACGGCTTTGCCGGCGCGAGGAATTGATCTAAACGAAGTGCACGATCACGTTTCTGCGCGTCGAAAAGGTGCACATAGGTCAAGCTCGTGATGCCGATACTGCTGTGGCCGAGCGCCAAGGAGATGGAGTGAAGCGATTCTCCGGCCTCATGTGACAGGGATGCGAACCCGTGCCTCAGGTCGTGGAGACGCGCCGCCGGCAGTCCATGCCGTCGAACAAAGCGCGACCATCGTCGCGACAGCTTATTGACGTTCCACGGCTCGCCGTTTTCTCGATCAAAAACCGTCGTGTCTTCGGTAGGAAGCGGTAGCCCGATGCGATCGTGGCGCTTGGCCTGATCTCGTTGATGCTGCTCCAGCAGAATGACTAGAGACGGTGGAAGTGCCTCTGTACGTCGCGATCGCTGCGACTTGGGAGCTTTTTCGATCTGCTTCCCGTCAACGATTGCAGCGGATCGGCGGACAGAGTATCGCCCTCGCTTTAGGTCTACGTCGCTCCACCGGAGAGCCGCGATTTCTCCCCGTCGGGCACCAGTAAAAAGTGCAAAGGGAACAATGACCTGGAATTCAGTGTTCAACACCGCACTTAAGAATAAATTTGCGACATCGACCGAAATATCTGGATATTCACGTTGGGAAACTTTTGGTGTGTCCACGTTGGTTGCGGGATTTCGCGAAATGAATTCCATGCGAACGCCCCAAGCAAAGACGGCACGAATGCCGATTAGCACATTCCGCCGTGCGGACGCACCAAGCCCGCTGCCTTTGGCTTTCGTCCTCGAAACGTTCCGCGTAGTTTCGAGTGTACTTTGAACGTGAATCGGTTTTATCGATTCAATCTTCATATCCCCGAGCGTTGGTCGCGCGTGCTGTGCCAGTGTTCGCTGGTACCAACGAAGGGAAGTGGTTTCGATCCGATCTTTACTTGCATCGAGATAGCGGTCAGCGAGTTCATTGAACGTCATCTTTCCGCAAGTTGCGAATTTGCCGTTCTCGATCTCCGTGAGTCGAGTACGGACGTGTTTTTCAGCGGCGGCGCGGGTTCGAAATGTCTCAAACGACTGCCGACGTCTGCCGTTTTCGGTTGGAAGATCGAAAACCGCGATCCAAGATGAGCCCCGCTTTCGGACTGAGCCTTTCAAAATGAACCTCCTAACGATGCGCTAATCACGCGCGTCGGCAAGATTCGACCGTAGAGTATACGGGCCCGCACCGACGTATTTTGTCGAGCGATCTCACGGACTGTTCAAGAGCCGTTCGATGCCGGCTCGCGGAATTAGAATTCTTTCTCCGAGATCGTGTCCCAGGGCGTGGTGTATGAGTTAACGGCCGGCCTCGGATAGAGGGCGGCCATCGTGGCTCTTGGCGAAGGTTGTGTTTGCA
>JAABUX010000931.1_pt1 | contig 46577 bp, 39 predicted proteins | sample 5561851 | NCBI WGS metagenome assembly JAABUX01 (sample SAMN10711883, study PRJNA513361) | rock metagenome | isolation source: Antarctica rocks | place: Antarctica: Victoria Land, Richard Nunatak red sandstone | collected 2016-01-03 | reverse complement strand
GAGGCCACTATCGAGAGCGTCGAAGCATTTCTCTACGCCGCTTCCTGCGTGCTCCTGCTACGACGGCTGGCCCGTTGAAGATCCGATTCGAAATGGACTCTCAGCATTACGCGGCGGGAGGCCGAGGTTCTGCTCTGGTTGAGCCGTGGGAAGAGCAATCGAGATATTGCAGCAATATTGAGTCTAAGCCCGCGGACCGTGAATAAGCATTTAGAGCAGATATTTTGTAAATTGGAGATCGACAATCGATCATCTGCTACGGCCATTGCTGTGCGTGTCCTTGGGACGAATAACTGACACACGATGACGGCGGGTTGAGCGCGGCGGTACAACCAGACAAGCACGTCGGCTTGTATATTGGCTGCCTCAGCAACGGGATGTTTGTGAAACAGCTGATGAAGGTGACGATGCCGCGATAGGAGTTGCTGCCGCTGACGATGGCGAGGATGGCGAACAGCAGGACATGCGGCAGTTTGTACAGCTTGCCCTCGGCACGGCGCGGGTCGGGCAGGTCCTGCAGCAGGTTCATGAGTGGGATGAGCGTCGTCACGGCAGCCTCCGTTTCGGTTGCCGACCCAGGAGTCAGAGATCAGCCGGTTCGGGAATCCGCCGCGTTATCCATGACGTAGCATTGCCCGAGCCATGTGGCATTTCGGACTCAGGTCGTCGCGATAGACCAGCGTTGAACAGGCCCTGGGGTGCTGGGAGGGTCGGCACCGGTGTGCGAGTTCGCAAATTTAATGCTGAGGCGGCAAAGGTCCGCGGCAGTTCGTCAGGAATTCTCGGCGAGTCGAAGGCCGCGCGAACTGTAGAGATTTGTATGCGTGGCTGAGCACCTTTCGAGGACTTGTAGTGATTGTTGAAAGTCTGGCTGCGTGCCCGTTGCGACACTTCATAGAACTTCTTCCGTTCTAGCTGTACGTTACGTTCATGCTGCGAAATCGGTACCTTGCACCGCGTCGTTGGCAAATGTTGCGGCGGGACCGCGGGACCAGCTAACGCTCTTTCTAGAGCACTCTCCGAGCCACTTGGCTCGGAAGTAGTGCTCTACTCCATTGTTTTCGCCAGCATTGCTCCGATCGGGTGACCTCCGCGAGGCGCAAGGGGAGGCGATCCCCACCCTCGATGCAGTCGTGCGCGTGTTGAGCGCCGGGGATGCCCGGCTGCGGCTCGAACTCAAGGGTTCGCCAAGCCTCGGCCCAACCAGACGACCCTTCCCGGTCGCTCGTCGGCTAGGACTCGTCGTCGCGCTGTTGGCGTTGCCGTATATCGACCAGAGCCAGACCTACGGCCCCGTCGCGGCTCTCACACGCGCCATGCGTCGCACAGCAATGCCACCGCGAAGCCACCCACGACGGAACGAGCCTGAAACCCCATCTTGCGGCCAGTGTCGGTGAAATAGAGGTCCGAGAACGGCACTCGGTTCGGGGTCTCGTTCGCGTAACGTAAGATCTTGGCGGTCCAGTCCTGCAGCAGGGGGCGATCGTCGGCAAGGCAGGCCGCCCAGAGCATCCACTCGGGCTTGGTCAGGCTGCCGCGGCCGTCCAGCGGCACGCCGTATTGCTCTTCTTTCGTCCGGTAGAAGCTCTGTTCGCGTCGGAGCTCGGCGTGCGGGAACAGGTGCAGACCGAGGAGGCGGTCCCAGACCAGATTGTATTTCAGGCTCCAACTGGCCGCCTGGTCGAACGCCAGCCTGGTCCCCTGCCCATCGCGGGCGTGCTGCAGCCAATCCCGCGCGAAGGCCTCCGCCTTGGCGCGATACATCGACGCCGTCTGGCCGTGCCCAAGCGCCGCCGCGAGCTGGGCAAAGCCGCCGATCCCCATGATCGCCTTGGCCGACAGGTTGGCGTTATGGCCGAGCACGCCGGAGAAATCGTCGGTGCAGAGCTGCTCGCCCGGGTCGAAGCCGCAATCGATGAGATAGTCCGCCCATTGCCGGAGCAGCGCGAAATGCTGGCCGGCGTAGTCCGCGTGGCCTTCGGCGCGCGCGAGCGCTGCCACTAGGATCAGCATGTTGCCGGCTTCTTCGACCGGCATCTGGGTTTCGATGATGTTCTCGTCAGGGCCACGCCTAATTTCGAAATCGCGATAGGTTTGGCCGTTGGCGAGCGGGTAGGTCCCGAGATCGTGCGCGGGGAACGGGTGCGGCCAGTCGGGCGAGGCGCAGTAGGCGATCACCGGGTCGAGCATCGCCCGGAGCAGCGCCGGGTTGAAACGGAGGAATAGCGGGGCCGAAGGGTAGGTGACGTCGACGGTGGCGATGCAGCCGTTGGAGAAGTTCTCCTTGGAGAGGAAGAGCGGATTTCCGTCCGGGCCTGCCACCAGCTTGTGGGCTGCGATGGCATGGCGCCAGGTGAGCGCGAGCAGGTCGGCGTAGCCGGGGCCGCCCACCGTCGTGGCTTCGGCGGCCAGAGCCGCGTCAAAGCGGCGGCAGCTTTCCAGCACGGCGGGGCATTCGCCCATGGCGGCCGCCAACATGGCGACCGCGTCGGTCTCGCGCCGCCGCCACCAGGGACGCAGCCGCGTGCGCATGTATTCGACGGACCACTCGTCGTCGTAGGCGATCAGGATGGTGACGGGCGACTGGTCGGATAGCGGCAGGAGTGCCGCGGCCACCGGGTCGGAGTTGTAGTCGACCTTGCGCGGCTGGGGCGAGCGCAGCCCGGCGGCCGTGAGGATCCCCTCGCGGGCGAACCCATCGCGGCAATGGTCGATGTCGCCCACGAGCAGGTGGCCGGCGCCGTCCGCGATGGCCAGATAGGCGCTGCCCCATTCGATCCGTTGGTGGTCGCCGGCGCGAGCGAGGATGCGCTGGTGTTCCGAGCGGAAGCTGGCGATCAGCAGGCCCGCCGCCGCCTCGACGTTCCAGAACACCCGCTCGTGCGGCAGGTTGACCGCCCATTCGCCGGTCATATCGACGTAGACGGCGACGTCGTGGCGATGGGAGTCCAGGCTGCGCGCCATGAGCTGGAGGTAGGTCGCAGGCCGGGACAGCAGGTCGAGATCGTCGGCCAGGAGCGGGGTGGTGAACGCCGCCTCGAGCTCGACGGGGCCGGCGCGGAACAGGTAGCGCGTCGTGGTCGCGTCGACGCTCAGCGATCGCTGTTCGGCTGCGCGCAGGAGGAATTCCGGGCCACCCATGAAGCGGTAGGCCACGCCGTCGACGCGGACGACGCCGTAGAGGGCCATCTTGGTGCCGGTCCAGTGCCGCGGCCAATCGTCGGTCAGCCGGTCGGCGCAGGACCAGACGTTGATGTAGGGATCGATGGTGACCAGCGGGACGGCGGGCGGGCGGCGCAGTCGTTCTTGCAACGGAGTATTCCTCTGGTGTCGTTCAGGTGAGGGCGAGGCGGGATTCGCGGAGCAACCGCTCCATGGTCGAGCCGGCCTGACGCACCTTGCCGCGGGCGATGGCGTCGGCAATGCGTCCGTGCAGGTGGAGTTCGCTCTCGCTCATCCGCCGCCGAAGCTGGCTCTGCCGGAACGCGAGTTCGAGGCCGATGCGGATGGCGCTACCGAGCGAGATCAGCAGCGGATTTTGACTGGCGGCGAAGATCGCCAGGTGGAAGGCGACGTCGATCTCGACATGGGCGGCGACGTCGCCGTCGTGGCTCGCCAATCGTTCAAACAGCGCCCCGATCTGGTCGCGTTCGGCGGGGGTGGCGCGCAGCGCGGCGAGACGGCAAGCCTGGGGTTCGATGCAGCCGCGGACCTCGTAGAGATGGTCGGCGAGTTGGGCGTCGAAGCCGCCCTCGGCGCGCCAGCCGAGGACGTCGCTGTCGAGCTGGTTCCAGAGCGCGACCGGCAGCACCCGCATCCCGGTCCGCGGCCCGCCGTCCAGCAGCCCCTTTCCGTGCAAGAGTTTGATACTTTCGCGCAGCGTGGTGCGGCTGATGCCGAGTTCGCTGCACAGGACCGCTTCGGTGGGGAGCTGCTCGCCGGGCTTCAGGTCGCCCAGGACGATGCGGCGGCCGATCGCGTCGGTGGTGCTGCTGCATAACCGGCTCACCCGCGCCCGCGTGGTGGCTCCCATCCTCGCCATTGTCGCTGTTGACACTCGCAATGCGCTCTCGTTAGGTTCCAATCATAATACATTTGGCCTTGCTGAAAAGGACCAACAAGAGTGGGAGGACTGAGCTTACGCGGTATCGCCAAGCGATACGGATCGGTCGAGGTCATGCGCGATCTGTCGCTGGATATCGGGCAGGGCGAGTTCGCCGTGTTCCTCGGCCCGTCGGGTTGCGGCAAGTCGACGCTGCTGCGGATGGTAGCCGGTCTCGAACCGGTGACCGAAGGAGAGATCCATCTCGACGGCCGCCGCATCGACACGCTGCCGCCCGGCGACCGCGGCATTGCGATGGTGTTCCAGCATTACGCGCTGTATCCGCACATGACGGTGCGGCAGAACATGGCGTTCGGGTTGCGCAACGTCGGCACCGCGGGGCCGGTGATCGCAAGCAAGGTCGCCGAGGCAGCGCGGATGCTCGAGATCGAGCACCTGCTCGACCGCAAGCCGGGGCAATTGTCGGGCGGGCAGCGCCAGCGCGTGGCGATCGGGCGGGCCATCGTGAAGCACCCGACCGCGTTCTTGTTCGACGAGCCGCTCTCCAACCTCGATGCCGCCCTGCGGTCGCGCACGCGCGTGGAGCTGGCGCGGCTGCATCAGACGCTGCGCACGACGATGGTGTTCGTGACCCACGACCAGATGGAGGCCATGACGCTGGCCACGCAGATCGTGGTGCTGAACGCCGGGCGGATCGAGCAGGTCGGCAGCCCGGCTGAGATCTATGCGCAGCCGCGGACGCGCTTCGTGGCCGGGTTCATCGGCTCGCCGGCAATGAACTTCCTGCCGGTCACCGCGATCGAGGAGGCCGGCGGACGGGCGGTGGCGGTGCTGGGTGGCGGCCGCCGGGTCGAGACTGGCGTGCCGGTGTGCGCGCTCGGCGGCGGCGATTTCACCCTCGGCGTGCGGGCCGAGCACATTCACGCCGGCGAGGGTACGGAGGCCACGGTCGACGTATTGGAGCGGTTGGGGGACCGAACGCTGGTCTATGCTCGCGACGCCCAGGGCCAGATCCTGGTGTACGATGAGCCCGGCCATGCGCCGGTCGCCGTCGGCGACACGGTCCGAGTGCGGATCGAGCCGAACGCGGTGCACCTTTTCGACGCCTCGGGGACCGCACATCACGGTGTGGCGGCGTGAGCGCCGCCGCCGTAACCGCCGGCGTGGGCCGCCGCTCCGCCGCCCACGCGTTGTTCGTGCTCCCCTACATGATCCTGCTGGTGGCCATGATTGGCGTGCCGGTGGCGCTGGGCGCCTGGCTCAGCTTCCAGGACTACGACATGCTCGGCGGCTTCAACGCGAGCGTCGGGTTCGGTAACTACGCCAATCTGTTCTCGGACCGCATCTTCCTGCTCTCGGTGCGCAACACGGTGCTGTTCGTGCTGATGACGACGCCGGTGTTCGTCGTGCTCGGGCTGTTCCTGGCGCTGGCGCTCAACAACCGGTATCGCAGCAGCACGGTGCTGCGGTCGGTGTTCTTCGGCTCGTCGGTGCTCTCGGTGACGGTCGTGACGCTGATCTGGCGGCTGGTCTACCTGCCGCAGCGCGGTCTGCTGGCCGACCTGATGGCGCCGTTCGGGCTGGGCGCGCCGGACATCGTCGCCAACCCGCGCCTGGCGCTGCCGGGCGTGGCGGTGGTGACCGTTTGGTGGATCATCGGCTTGCCGATGACGCTGTTCCTGGCGGCGCTGCAGCAGATCCCGCCCGAGCTCTACGAGGCGGCGGCGCTGGACAATGCGAGCCGGTGGCGCACGCTGGTGTCGATCACGCTGCCGCAGATCCGGCGCACGATCCTGCTGGTGGCGCTGATCGAGGTGATCCTGCAGTTCCAGATCTTCGGCCAGGTGATGCTGATCACCGGAGGCGGGCCGGACAACGCGTCGCGGCCGATCGTGCAATACATCTACGAGGTCGGCTTTCGGGATTGGCAGCTCGGCTATGCCGCGGCAGCTTCGCAAGTATTGTTCGCACTGATGCTGCTCGCGGCGATGGCGCAGGTCTGGGCCAATCGGGGAGAGCGGCGGTAATGGCGCTTGCCGGGCAGCGGCGGCAGGCGGGTGACTATGTGGTCCTGGCCGCGGTGGTCGTGCTGATGGTGGTCTGGATCGTGCCGATCGTGTGGGTGGTCGCGCTGTCGTTCAAGCCGAACGACGTGCTGATGCAGAGCACCGGGCACCTCCTCGAGCCGCCGTTCACACTGCGCAACTACACCGACATCCTCGGCAGTTCCGGCGTGTTCGCGTGGATGGTGAACTCGGCCATCGTGGCGGTCGGGCAGACGGTGCTCACGCTCATCATCGCGTCCGCCGCGGGGTACGGCTTTGCGCGCACCAACTTCCCGGGCAAGGCGGCAATGCTCGGATTGACGTTCGCGGCGTTCGCGGTGCCGGAGCAGGCAATCATCGTGCCGCTGCACACGATCTTCGCCACGCTCGACCTGCACAACACCTACCTCGCGCTGATCGCGCCGCGGCTGGCGTTCCCGTTCGGGGTGCTGCTGATGGCGCAGTATTTCCGCGCCATCTCGCCCGAGATCGAGGAGGCCGCGCTGCTGGACAGCGCGTCGCGGTTCAAGGTGTTCTGGCGCGTCATGCTGCCGCTCTCGATCCCGGCGCAGGCGACGCTCGGGATTTACACGTTCCTGCACGCCTGGAACGATTACTTCTGGCCGCTGGTGTCGGCGACCAAGCCCGAGATGTACACGCTGACGATCGGGCTGGCGTCGATGCAGACCAATTTCTCGCAGACGGAGGGGCTCGGCTTCCTGATGGCGCAGGCGGTGTTCGCCGGGCTGCCGGTGCTGATTCTGTATCTGTTCTTCCAGCGGCACATCATCAACGCGGCCGCCGGCGGCGCAACGGTCAAATAAGCAACAATAGAATGGAAAATGCAATGATATTCCGTTCCAGAAGGATGGTGACATGGGGTTTGGCGGCCGGGGTGCTGGCCGGTCTGGCGGCGCCGTCTGCGCGGGCGCAGAGCAAGACCGAGATCACCTTCGCCCGCTTCTTCGGCGCGTGCGAGAGCGACTACGGGACGTCGCAGGACGTGGCGCACGCCCGCGGCGAATGCGGCGTGATGACGACCCTGGTCAACCTGTTCAACGCGACCAACAAGGACAATATCGTCGTCAAGCCGCAAATCATCGAGTGGGGCCCCTACTACCAGCAGCTCACGGCGCGGCTGGCGGCGCACGACATCCCTACCATTGCGGTGATGCACAGTTCGCAGATCGGCGACTTCGTGCGCGCCAAGGTGGTGCAGCCGATCGGCGACGACCTCAAGGCGGCCGGGATCGACCCCGACGACTTTACCCCCAATGCGCGCGCCGGCGTCACCATGGACGGGCAGATCTACGCCATGCCGTGGGATACGCATTCCTGGCTGTGGCATTTCAACGTCAACCTGTTCAAGCAGGCCGGGCTCGTGGACGCGCAAGGCCAGCCGATCGTGCCGAAGACGGTCGACGAGATGATGGCGCAGGCCAAGCTGATCCAGGAGAAGACGGGCAAGCCCTACATCGTCATGGCCACGACCGCGTCCGGCGACCAGGCCAACGGAGCGCGGGGCTACTACTGCTGGCTGTATGATCAGAACGGAACGATCTTCCCCAGCGGCTACGACAAGGCGGATTTCAGCACCCCGGCCTCGAAGGCCGCGTTCGAGACCTGGTCCAAGCTGACCCAGGCCGGCGCGGTCACTCGTGGACTGGACAGCGGCGGCGGATTGTCGACCTTCATCAATGGCGGCGGCGCGGTCTACATGACCGGGACCTGGCGGATCGACGACCTGCTGGCGGCGTCCGAGAAGCCGAATTCGCCGCTGGCCAACGGCTACACCGTGCGCGTCTTCCCCTCGCTGTTCGCCGAGCAACACGTCTGGACCGACAACCATACCTGGGTGCTGCCCCGTGGCGGCTCGAACGCGGCCACGCGCAAGGCGGCGCTGACCTTCTTGAAATTCATGTGGGACCATAACTACGACTGGGCCCGCGGCGGCGGGCACCTGCCGGCCAAGCAGTCGGCGATCGCCGATTACGCCAAGCTGCCGCTGCGCCAATACGTGGTCGACATCCCGACATTCGGCCGGGCCGCCCCGCATGAGGTCAAGCGGCAGTTCGGGTTCCAGACCGTGATCGGCGACGAGATCGCCGCGATGGTGAACACCGGCAAGAGCGTGGACCAGGCGATCGCCTCGGCCCAGGACCGGAGCGAGCAGCTACTGCGTGGCCGCTGAAATGCGCGAAGCGACGGTTCTGCTGGATCGCGACTTCATCGTCGGCGAAACCGATCGGCGGCTGTTCGGGGCGTTCATCGAGCATCTCGGCCGCTGCGTCTATGGCGGGATCTACGAGCCCGGACACAAGACGGCCGACGCCCAAGGCTTCCGCCAGGACGTCATGGCGCTGGTGCGCGAGCTGCGGCCGACGACCATGCGCTATCCTGGCGGCAACTTCGTCTCCGGCTACGATTGGGAGGACGGGGTCGGCCCGGTCGAGCAACGGCCGCGGCGGCTCGACTATGCGTGGCTGTCGACGGAGCCGAATATCTTCGGGACCAACGAGTTCATCGATTGGTGCCGGATGGCCGACATCGAGCCGATGCTCGCCGTCAACCTGGGCACGCGCGGGCCGGAGGAGGCCGGGCGGCTGATCGAATATTGCAACCACCCCGGCGGCACGGCGCTGTCGGACCTGCGCCGCCAGCACGGCTGGGAGCAGCCGCACGGGGTGAAGTTCTGGTGCCTCGGCAACGAGATGGACGGCCCCTGGCAGACTGGCGCCAAGACGGCGCAGGAATATGGACGCATCGCCGAGGAGGCGGCCAAGGTGATGCGCTGGGTCGATCCCACGATCGAGCTGGCGGCGTGCGGCTCTTCCGGACGCAACATGAGCACCTACGGCACCTGGGAGGACACCGTGCTGCAGCACACGTTCGACCAGGTCGAATGGATCTCGCTGCACACGTATCTGAACAATTACGCCGACGATACGGCCGCGTTCCTGGCGAGCCCCGACCTGATGGACGCGTTCATCGAGGAGGTCGTCGCCATCGCAGACGCCGTCGCAGCCCGGCGGCGGTCGAGCAAGCGCATCATGCTCAGCTTCGACGAGTGGAACGTCTGGTATCGCACGCGGCGGCGGACCGGCAACCGCACCCGGCCGGGCTGGCCTGTCGCGCCCCCGATCCTGGAAGAGATCTACAACATGCAGGACGCGCTGACGTTCGGCGGCGCGTGCATCTCGCTGCTCAACCGTGCCGATCGGGTGCGGGCGGCGTCGCTGGCGCAGTTGGTCAACGTGATCGCGCCGATCATGACCGAAACCGGCGGCGACGCCTGGCGGCAGACGATCTTCTGGCCGTTCGCGCAGATGAGCAATCACGGCCGCGGCCGGGTCATGCGGGCGCTGGTGCGGTGCGAGACGTACTGCACGGCGTATCACGATCCGCGCGGGCCGAGCGACCCGCCGATCCCGTTGCCGTCGGTGCCGTATCTGAAGCTCGCGGCGGTGAACACCGAGGAGGGCGTGACGCTGTTCGCGCTCAACCGCGATTTGGGTCAGGCGATGCGGATGCAGGCGGAAATACGGGGCTTCCCGGGCCTTCGGGTGGTGGCGGCGCAGACGATGCACGACGCCGACCTGAAGGCGGTCAACACGCAGGCCGAGCCGGATCGGATCAAGCCGATGGCGCTCGAGGGCGTGGTGGCCGAGGGCGGGCGGGTGACGGCCGAGCTGCCGGTGGCGTCTTGGACGATGATCCGGCTGGCGGCGTCGTGACGACCATCGATGGTGTGACATGAACCAACCTGCTCAGCGCCGCCCGTATCAGGGCGTGTTCCCGGTCGTACCGCACGGCGGCTGCCTGCAGATTGCGGCCTGTATTCCCAACTTCGCCCTTCAGGAATTTCCGACCCGCTCCCCAGAGCTGGAGGGCAGCAAGGACGCGCTTGGCCACGGCTTGGTCAGGGGTCTGCCCGATCCGGTCGGCGGCTACATGGCGATCCCGGATGGGCCGGGTATCGGGGTGGAACTCGTGGAGGACGCTGGGGCCAGGTTTCCCGTGCGCGTGATGCCGATCGGCATGCGGCCGCATGTGGACGGTTCGGTCGTGGATCAGTAGCCGGCTACCCAGCAGCGTGTCGCATCGCCCGCCTGCCAGGTCGGCCACGATGTCCAGATGGTGGATCGCACCCTCGATCAGCATCGGGTCGGCCATCGTGTGGCGGAACAGCGCGCCCCACGCCATGTGCTGGCGAATGTCCGCTTGATACCGGCACGACACGGTGCTGACCCGGCCCAGCTTGCCCGAACGCACGACGCGGCGAAGGGTCGTCTTGTCTTGGTCGAAGCGATGACTCATCGTCACGGCCATCTTGCGCCCGGCTTGGCGAATCTTGCGGGCGATGCGGACCGAGCCGGCCATGGTGTCGGCGATCGGCTTCTCGCTCAGCACGTCGACCCTATGCTCGATGGCGATGTCCACGATCGCCTCGTGGTAGTTGGGCGGGACCACCACGGTGCAGAGGTCCGCCTTCACCGCCGCGAAAGCGGCCCGTGGGTCGGTAAAGCAGGCGCTCTCCGGCAAGTTGAGCACGGAGCGGCCATAGGCGAGCGCCGCCGGGTCGACGTCGACCAGGGCGACGACTTCGACCGTGCCGTCATCGACGTTGGCGCGCAGGAACTCGCGGCACCAGCGCTTGCCGAATGTGCCGATGCCGACATGGATGACTTTTTGCGTCGCCATTAGATTGCTAAAACAATGAAGTAGAGCACTACTTCCGAGCCAAGTGGCTCGGAAAGTGCCCGCTAAAACAATGAAGTAGAGCACTACTTCCGAGCCAAGTGGCTCGGAAAGTGCTCTAGGACACCAGGGTCTTGAGCTTCGCTGCGATCTGGTCGGGAGTGTTCTCTTGCGAGAAATTGGTCACGAAGTCACCGTCCGGGTTCATGACGTAAATGACGCTGCTGTGGTCCATGTCGTAGCCGTCGGCGGTGGGGTGTTTGGCGTAATAGACCCGGTAGGCCTTTGCCGCTTTGTCTACCTGGTCCGCCGTGCCGGACAGCCCGGCGATCGGGGCGTCGAAATTCTTGACGTATTCGCGCATGATGTCGGGGGTGTCGCGCGCCGGGTCGACGGTGATGAAGACGAGGGCGACGTCGCGCTGTTTCGGGCCGAGCAGGTCGACGGCGTTGGCCATGTCCTGCAGCGCGGTCGGGCACGCGTCGGGGCAGTGGGTGTAGCCGAAATAGACCAGCATCCATTTGCCGCGGAAGGAACGATCGGTGACGGTTTTGCCGGCGCCGTCGAGCAGCGTGAACGGGCCGCCGATCGACATCGTCTTGGGCCGCTGCAGCCCGATCCAAGCCGCAGCGCCGGCGCCGCCGAGCAGAACCGCCGCCGGGGCCAGGAACACGGCGCGTCGTCGTGTCAGCATCGCCTTCCTCCGGCACAAGCCCCGGTTATGCGCCAACCCGGTGCCAGTGAGAAGATGCCCCTGAGAAGATGTCCCTGAGAAGGTGCCAGCGAGAAGCCGGCGCCCGTTGCTCCTCGACGAGTGTGACACCGTTGTGATAGGTCCGCGCCAAGCAGCCTGGGGAGCCACCACCTCGGCGCGTATCTCTTAGAGGGAGGATCCCGGATCATGCGTCATCCCAGGCGTTACCTGCTCGCGTCCGCTGCCATCGTCGCCGCCTTCGGTTTCGGCTCGGCCCACGCCGCCGACCCGATCAAGATCGGCGTCAGCGGCCCGTTCACCGGCGGCTCCTCGAGCATGGGCGTCTCGATGCGCGACGGCGTGAAGCTGGCGATCGCGGAGATCAACAAGGCCGGCGGCGTGCTCGGCCGGCCGCTCGAAGCGGTCGAGCGCGACGACGAGGCGCGCAACGAGGTCGGCGTGCAGATCGCGCAAGAGCTGATCAACAAAGAGAAGGTGGCCGCGACCGTCGGTTTCATCAACACCGGCGTCGCCCTCGCTTCGCAGCGCTTTTACGAGGAAGCCGAGATCCCGGTGATCAACAACGTCGCCACCGGCACGCTGATCACGCATCAGTTCGACAAGGAGCGCAACAACTACGTCTTCCGCACCTCGGCGGCCGACGTGATCCAGGCGCCGATGATCGTCGACGAGGCGATCGCGCGCCGCGGCTTCAAGAAGCCCGCGATCCTGGCCGACAGCACCAATTACGGCCAGCTCGGCCGCGCGGACCTCGAGAAGGCGCTGACCGCCAAGGGTGTGACGGCCGTCGCCACGGAGAAGTTCAACATCGGCGACACCGACATGACCTCGCAGCTGCTGCGGGCCAAGGAGGCCGGGGCCGACGTGATCCTGACCTACGGGATCGGGCCGGAGCTGGCGCAAATCGCCAACGGCATGGCCAAGCTCGGCTGGAAAGTGCCGATCGTCGGCAGCTGGACGCTGTCGATGGCGTCGTTCATCGACACCTCGGGCGCCAACGGCAGCGGCGCGGTGATGCCGCAGACCTTCGTGCAGTTGCCGAACACGCCCAAGCGCGCCGCCTTCATCAAGGCCTATCAGGACGCCTACAAGATCGACCGGATGCCGTCGCCGGTCTCGGCAGCCCAGGGCTATGACAGCATCTATCTGCTCGCTGCCGCGATCAAACAGGCCGGCGGGACCGATGGCCGCAAGGTGCGCGCGGCGCTCGAGGACCTGCAGGACAAGGTCGAGGGCGTGGTCACGGTCTACGATCACCCCTACAGCAAGACCGATCACGAGGCGATCACGGCGAACATCCCGGTGTTCGGCGAGGTCAAGGACGGCCGGGTCGTGCCGGCGCACGCCGAAGACGTCGAGGGCGACAAGGCCGTCCGGATCAAGCCGAAGAGCTGATCCAGCACTCTCCCTCTCCCTCTCGGAGGGGGAGGGGTTCAAGACAAGGGCACATCGATGCAGATCCTCGCCCAGCTGGTCGTGAGCGGAATCGCCGTGGGCATGATCTACGGCGTGATCGCGTTCGGCTACCAGCTCACGTTCGCGACGTCCAAGACCCTCAATTTCGGCCAGGGCGAGGCGTTGATGCTGGGCGCGCTGGTCGGGCTGACGGTGCAATACTACATCGGCTACTGGGCGATGCTGCCGGTGGTGCTCGCGTTCGGCATGCTGCAGGGCGGCGTCGTCGAGCGGCTCGGCGTGCGGCGCGCGATCGCCATCAAGTCGGAGAGCGGCTGGATCATGGCGACGATCGCGCTCGGGATCATCTTCAAGAACGTCGCCGAGAACGTGTGGGGCCGCGATCCGCTGAAATTCCCGTCGCCGCTGTCGGAGACGCCGATCGACATCCATGGCGTGCGGGTGCTGCCGATGGAGGTCGCGATCGTCGTCGGTGCGATCGTGCTGATGCTGGCGGTCGAGCTATTCAACCGGCGCAGCATCTTCGGCAAGGCGGTGGTGGCGACGGCCGCCGATCGCGACGCGGCCGGGCTGATGGGTATCAACACGGCGGTCGTGATCACGTTCAGCTACGCGCTCTCGTCGATGACGGCGGCGCTGGCCGGCGTGCTCGTCGCCCCGGTGACGCTGACCGGCGCAACGATGGGGGCGGTGCTCGGCTTGAAGGCGTTCGCGGTGGCGATCATCGGCGGGCTCTCGAGCGGGCTCGGCGTGGTCGTGGGCGGACTGATCCTGGGGATTACGGAGACGCTGACGGGCTACTACATCTCGACCGGTTACAAGGATGTCCCCGGGCTGGTGCTGTTGTTGCTGGTGTTGTCGGTCAAGCCATCGGGTTTGTTCGGGCGCGCTACGATCAAGAAGGTCTGAGGCGATGGCGAGCGTGCTGAAGGCGGTCCTGCTGATCGCGGCCTTGCTGGCGTTCCCGTTCATCGTCACCAACCCGTATTACCTGCACCTGGCGGTGACGATCGCGATCTATTCGATTCTCGTCTTGGGGCTGGACATCGTGTTCGGCTACACCGGCGAGGTGTCGCTCGGCCATGCGGCGCTGCTCGGGATCGGCGCGTACACGGCGGGTGTGCTGTATTTCCAGCTCGGTATCGGCCTGCTGCCCGCGTTGCCGGCGGGCGTGATCGTGGCGGCGATCTTCGGGGCGATCCTCGCGCTGCCGGCGCTGCAGGTAACCGGCCCCTATCTCGCGATGGTCACGCTCGCGTTCGGGACCATCATCCAGATCCTGATCAACGAGATGACGTTCCTGACCAATGGTCCGATGGGCATCACCATCCAGAAGCCGCTGTTCATCGACTTCCGCGATTACCCGTCGCTCGAGAATACCTTCTTCGACATGAGCGTCGCCAAGATGCGCGAGTTCGAGTTCTACTTCGTCGTCATCTTCTTCCTCTTGCTCGCGATCGTGTTCGTCAATCGGCTGATCGCCAGCCGCTACGGCCGGGCGTTCGAGGCGCTGCGGGACTCGCCGATCGCGTCGGACTGCATGGGCGTCTCGGTCTACAAGCATAAGGTGATCGCCTTCGTCGTCTCGGCCGGGATGGCGGGGCTCGCAGGCGTGTTGTTCGCGTATTCGGAACAGTATGTGGCGCCGAACAACTTCGGCACCGATCTGGCCATCATGTTCCTGCTCGCGGTCACGATGGGCGGGCGCAAGTCGCGGGTGGGGCCGATCTTCGGCGCCATCGTCATCGTGCTGCTGCCGAACTTGCTGGCCGACATCGCGCTGTTCCGCATCATCGCCGGGCTCATCGCGGCGGCGGCGCTGGTGGGCGGCGCGCTGTCCTGGCGCCGCGCCGACGACAAGTGGCAGGTCGCGGTGCCGGTCGCGCTGTGTCTCGGCTTCTTCGGCTTCTCGATCGCACTCGAAAAGATCACCGACTGGCGGCTGTCGATCTTCGGGGCGATGATCCTGTTCGTCGTCTATTACCTGCCGGACGGGGTCTACGGCTTCGTACGGCGCACGTTGCGGATGCGCGAGCATGCGGTGATCACGGCGCATGGCGACAGCGGCCGGGTCTGGACCGCGCCCCCGGTCGTGGCCGCCGGGCAGTCATTGCTGGCGATCAAGCAGATCGTCATGCAATTCGGCGGGCTGAAGGCGCTCAACCAGGTCGATATCGACGTTCGGCCGGGCACGATCCACGGGCTGATCGGGCCGAACGGCTCGGGCAAGAGCACGATGATGAACGTCTTGACCGGCATCTACGTGCCGACCTCGGGCGCGGTCGAACTCGAGGGCAAGGCGATCACCGGCCGCAAATCGCCCGAGATCGCGGCGGCCGGGATCGCGCGCACGTTCCAGAACGTCCAGCTGTTCGGCGAGTTGACCCTGATCGAGAACATCATGGTCGGGCTGCATCACAGCTATCGCGGCTCCTTGTTCGACGTCGCCTTGCGCACCGGCCGGGCCCGGCGCGAGGAACGCGACGCCCAGGTCCGGGCCGCAAGCATTCTCGGCTTCGTCGGCTTCGAGGCGCTGGCCAACGAGGAGGCCCGCAACCTGCCCTACGGCAAGCAGCGCCTGCTCGAGATCGGCCGGGCGCTGGCGCTCGACCCGAAGCTGCTGCTGCTCGACGAGCCGGCGGCCGGGCTGACCGCGCCCGACATCAAGGAGCTGGTCGAGATCATCCGCAAGATCCGCGACCACGGCATCTCGCTGGTGCTGATCGAGCATCACATGGACGTCGTCATGGCGCTCTGCGACACGGTAACGGTGCTCGACTTCGGCCAGAAGATCGCCGAAGGCCCGCCGGGCGCGGTGCAGGCCGACGAGCGGGTGATCGCGGCCTATCTCGGCGGAACCGTGGCGGAGGCGGCCTGATGCTGCAGGTCGAGAAGCTGCACGCCGGTTACGGCAAGGTGCAGGTGCTGCACGGGATCGACCTGCGGGTCGAGGCGGGCCAGCTCGTCACCCTGATCGGCAGCAACGGAGCCGGTAAGACCACGACCCTGCGCGCGCTCTCCGGCATGATCCGGCCGGAATCAGGGCGCGTAAAGCTCGACGGCCAGGACATCGCCGGCTTGCCGTCGCACGCGATCACCCGGCGCGGGCTCGCCCATTCGCCCGAGGGGCGGCGCGTGTTCGGCACGCTCTCGGTCGCCGACAACCTCATCATGGGGGCGTTCGTGCGCATGACCGGCAGCCGGCCGCGCGGCGACGTGAACGCCGACCTCGAGCGGATGTATGCGTTGTTCCCGCGCCTGGCCGAGCGGCGCGCGCAATATGCCGGCACGCTGTCCGGCGGCGAGCAGCAGATGCTGGCCATGGCGCGCGCGCTGATGCTGAACCCGACCGTGCTGCTGCTCGACGAGCCGAGCATGGGCCTGTCGCCGCGGCTGGTCTCGGAGGTGTTCGCCACCATCGTGCGGCTGAAGGAGGCGCGGATCACGATGCTGCTGGTCGAGCAGTTTGCCGCCGCAGCGCTCGAGGTCGCCGATTACGGCTACGTCATGGAAAACGGCCGCCTCGCCGCCTCCGGACCGGCCGCCTCGCTACGCGACGACCCGGCTGTCCGCGCCGCCTATCTCGGCGCCAGCCACTGACCACTTGAAGCCGAACCGGACGCATGCCACGTCGTGGAGATGGAACATGTTCCCCCGACCCTCGATATGCGGCTAGACGGCAGCTTCCAGTCGCCGCCACGCGCCGCCGGCATGCCGCTTTCGCTGAAGCTGATGATCGGCGGCGGATTGGTCGCCATGGTGGCGGGCTCGCTGGCCGTCGCGGCGCTCGCGATGTGGGTGTTCTCGATGCTGTTGCCGCTGATCGTCACGGCCGGGCTGTTCGGCTGGGGCATGTTGATGCTGCGCCGGTGGCAGGCCTCGCGCGTCCGCGGCTCGAACCTGCCGTATCGCTGGTAGCGGTCAGCTGGGCCCGAACACGCGATCGGGCAGCCAGAGCGTCAATTCCGGCACATACGTGATGATGCCGAGCACGATCAGCAACAGGATCAGGAACGGCATGATGCCACGGATCACTTCGCCGACGGGCGCCGTCGAGATCGTCGAGAGCACGTAGAGGTTGAGCCCGACCGGCGGGTGGATGAGGCCGATCTCCATGTTGTGCGTGAAGATGATGGAGAAGTGGACCGGGTCGACGTCGAGCGGCTTCAGCACCGGCGCCAGGATCGGCAACACCAGCAGCAGCGTCGCCGTCACCTCGAGAAAGCAGCCGAGTACGAGCAGCAAGACGTTGATCGCGAGCAGGAACTCCCAACGCGGGAAGTGGTGGTCGATGGTGAACTGCACCAGCCGCGCCGGCACGCCGCTCTCAGTCATCCAGTGGCCGAATGCGAGCGCGGTGGCCACGATCAGCATGATGGTGGCCGCGCTGCGGATGCCGTCGGCGATCACGCGAAGCGTCTCGGTCCAGTGGAAGCCGCGGTAGTAGAACAGGCTGACCAGCAGGGCCACGACCGCGGAGAGCGCGGCGGCCTCGGTCACGGTGACGAGCCCGCCATAGATCCCGACCATGACCACGATCGGCACCGCCAGCGCGGGCAGGGCGCGGACCGTGATCTGCAGGCGCTCGCGCATCGGCAGCGACGGCTCGCGCGGGAAGTTGCGGCGCCGCGCGTCGAACATCACCCAGGCGAAGAACACCGCCGCCTGCAGCAATCCGGGCAGGATGCCGGCGAGGAACAGGCGCGGGACGGATTGTTCGGCGACGATGCCGTAGAGGATCAGCGCCAGGCTCGGCGGCACGACGATGCCGATCGTGCCCGAGGCGCCGGTGACCCCCAGCGCAAACGAGCGGGGGTAGCCGCGCTCGATCATCGCGGGCAGCAGGATCGTGCCCATCGCGAGCGCGGTGGCGACCGAGGAGCCGCAGATCGCCGCGAACAAGGTGCAGGCGACGACGGTGACGAGCCCGAGCGAGCCGCGCACGCCGCCGACCCAGGCCGCCGCCACGTCGACGAGCGCTCGCGCGATGCCGCCGAAGCGCATGAACGCCGCCGCCATGACGAACAGCGGCAGCGCCATCAGCGTGGTGGAGTTGAGCTGGTTGATGACTAACTGGGCGACGCCGACGAGGGGCGTGCCGCTGGTGAAATACAGGATCGAGGCGCAGGCGCCGAGCACGAGGAAGATCGGCATCCCCGCGGCGAGCAGGCCGAAGAACAGCAGCAGGAAGAGGACCGCGCTCATCGCGACGTAGTCGGGCGCAGGTCGATCTGCATGTCCTGCGGCATCTCGGCCTCAATCGCGTGATGGCCGACGGTCATGGTGGCCGGGTCGAACGCGAACAGGTAGCGGGCCAGGCGGATCAGGTAGCGCACGCCCATCAGCCCGCCACCAACGGGGAGTGCGAGGTAATAGATCCACATCGGGAACTGCAGGTCGGTCGAGCTGCGCTCGTCGATCAGGACAGCGGTAGCGACGATCTCCCACCCATACCAGACCAGCCCGGCGCAGAACACGAGCGCCACCAGGCAGTTGAACACTTCGAGCCAGCGCTGCTGGCCGGGCTTGAGCAGCCGGAGCACGAGATCGGGGCGGACGTGGCCGTCGGTGCGGACGAGCTGACTCGAGACGATCATGATCGCCCAGATCACAAGATAGACGATCACCTCTTCGGCGTATCCGATCGCGTGCGCCGGGCTGATGTAGCGCCCGGCGATCTGCACCATGCCGACCGCGAGCGCGATCAGGCCAAGCACGCCGACGATGGTTTGCTCGACCCGGTCCCAGATACGAAGGAAAGTCGCGGTCGTGCCGGAGCCGGCTTCAGGACCCGGCACTGGCGTCCGCGTTGACCAGCTTGACCAGCTCGGGGCTGACCTTGAGTTCCTTGGCCTGGTCGTCCTGCTGGGCCATCATGCGATTGCGCAGGTCCGCGATGTCGGCGGCCGACGGGTCGACGATCTTGACGCCGTGATCGATGAGGACGCCACGGGCCTTGCTTTGCAAGCCCAACATATTCTGGCGATACTGGCCGATGTTCTGCTCCCAGATTTCGGTCATTTTCTGCTGCAGGTCGGGCGAAAGTTTATTCCAGAACGTCAGGCTGACCATCGGGATGTATTCTCCGACCCATTCATGGTCGGCTAGCGAATACTTGATCCCGGCCTCGTACAGCTTGGAGCTGACGAGGCTCTCGTCGGTCGAGATCAGCGCGTCGAACGTGCCTTGCGACAGCGCGAGCGGGACGGCGGGCCAGGCCGTGGTGTTCGGGATGGCGCCTTCGAAGCGGGTGCGCCAGGCGTTGCCAGCGCCGCCGGGGCTGCGGACCTTGAGCCCTTTGAGGTCGGCGAGCGAGTTCAGCGGGTGGCTGGTGCTGTAGAGGTTCTGGTAGCCGAGGGTGAGCCACTTGCCGATCACGCGGCTGCGCAGGCGCTGGCCGATGTCGCCGGCGACGACCTCGCCGGCCCGGCCGTCGATCACCTTCTGCACGACGCTGACGTCTTGGCCATACATGACGGCGAGCTGGAACAGTTCTGCGTTGGGGATGATGCCGGAGATCGCCCACGCGCCGGGGCTGGCCATCTCGACCTGGCCCTGGATCAGCGCTTTGCCGACCTCGAGGTCGGGGAACAACTGTCCGGACGAGAACAGCTCCGTCTTGACCCGGCCCTCGGAAGCGGCCTCGAACTTCTTGAGGAAGTCGGCGAACGAAACGTTACGACCGTGGCTCGGGGCCGTATCGAGCGAGCAACGCAGCTGCAGTGGAGCCTCGGCTCGGGACGCGCGAGAGGCGAGGTAGGGCGCTGAAAGCGAGGCGGCAGCCCCGGTCAGCAAGAGGCGGCGATTGATCTGGCTGGCCATCGTTTCCCGGGGCGTAAGAGCGTTTCTTGATGGGAATCTGTGTGCGGCGGGGTGGGCGAAGTCAAGCGCGCAATGTGACCGGGATCACGGACAGGAGAGGCGAGGGGCGGTACGCCGGGATCGTAGCCAGGAGACACCGCCATGGATCGCCGCTTCGCCTTTCCCGCCGATACCAACCTCTACTCGTCCACCTCGGCAGCACGGTTCACCGCCGACGAGAAGCTCGGCCGGCCCTTGGCTTGGTTCGTCGCCATGAGCGCCGTCCTCATCCTCATGGTGCTCGGCCTCGCCCAATGGCAGCACGCGCCAGTGTCCGCGGCCGACGACGTCGGATCGATCTTGTTCCACAACGGCTAACGGCTCGTGCGCCCGGATGCCAGTTCCGGGCATGACCTCAACATCGCATGGAAAAGTTTCGCCACAGTTAACTCTTCTCGATTTTCATCGCCCGGCGCCGAACCGATTGAACTAAGGACGGCGCCGGCGGTTGTTCACCGGCCGGTGCGGCATCGACCGATCCGCCGCCGAGCGATCTTTTGGTGAACATTCCTGGGGCACGGCGTTTTGGCCGGGTCGCATCGTGTTCTTGCGATGAGAGACGACATGAGCATCAGCCTGCCCCAAACGCGCATCCTCGAAGGCCGCCCCTCGCCGCGAGGGGCGACGTGGAACGGGCTCGGCGTCAACTTTTCTTTGTTTTCGGCCAACGCGACGAAGGTCGAGCTGTGCATGTTCGACGATTCCGGCGAGAAGGAGGTCGAGCGGCTCGAGATGCCGGAATACACCAACCAGATCTTCCACGGTTTCATCCCCGACGCCCGGCCCGGTACAATCTACGGCTACCGCGTGCACGGGCCCTACGCGCCCGAAGAAGGCCACCGGTTCAACCCCAACAAGCTGCTGCTCGACCCGTATGCGAAGAGCCTCCTTGGCCACGTCGATTGGAACCCGGCGCTGTTCGGCTACAAAATGGAGACCGGCGACGACCTCAGCTACGACGAGCGCGACAGCGCCGCCTTCATGCCGAAGGCCCGCGTGATCGACAGCGCGTTCACCTGGGGCAACGACCGGCTGCCGCGGCTGGGCTGGGATCAGCTGGTCATCGCCGAGCTCCACGTCCGCGGCTACACCAAGCTGAACGAGGCCGTGCCGGAACGGTATCGCGGCACTTTCCGTGGTTTGGCCCACCCTGCGGTGATCCGTCATCTCAAGACGATCGGCGTCACCACGGTTGAACTGATGCCTGTCCATAGCTTCGTCAACGACGATTACTTGCTCGAAAAGGGTATGACCAACTATTGGGGCTATAACTCGATCGGCTTCTTCTCTCCCGCTCGCCGCTATGCCAGCGTGCCCGACTTCGCGTTCTCCGAATTCAAGGAAATGGTCTCGCGCCTACACGATGCCGGCCTCGAGGTGGTCCTCGACGTGGTCTACAATCACACCGCCGAAGGCAACGAGAAAGGGGCCACGCTCTCGTTCAAGGGGATCGACAACGCCAGCTACTATCGCCTGCTGCCCGACCAGCCGCGCTACTACATCAACGACACCGGCACCGGCAACACGCTGAACGTGAGCCATCCGAAGGTGATCCAGATGGTCACCGACAGCCTGCGCTACTGGGTCGAGGAGATGCATGTCGACGGGTTCCGCTTCGACCTCGGCACCATCCTTGCCCGCGAAACCTACGGCTTCGACCAGCAGAGCGGCTTCCTTCGCGCCGTTGGCCAGGACCCGGTGCTGCAGGAGGTCAAGCTGATCGCCGAACCATGGGATTGCGGGCCAGGCGGCTATCAGGTGGGCGGATTCGCACCGGGCTGGGCGGAGTGGAACGATCGCTTCCGTGACACCGTGCGCGGTTTCTGGAAGGGCGATTCCGGGTTGCTGCCGGAACTGGCGACGCGCATCACCGGGTCGGCCGACACGTTCAACTGGGGCGGGCGCCGTCCATGGGCGAGCGTCAACTTCGTCACCGCGCATGACGGTTTCACGCTCAACGACATGGTCAGCTATAACGAGAAGCACAACGACGCCAACGGCGAGAACAACCGCGACGGCAACAGCAATAACCTCAGTTGGAACTGCGGCGTTGAGGGCCCGTCCGACGATCCGGAAATCAAGTTGCTGCGGGAACGGCAGAAGCGAAACGTCCTGATGACGTTGTTACTGTCGCAAGGTCTCCCAATGATCGTCGCCGGCGATGAATTCGGCCGCACCCAAGGCGGCAACAACAACGCCTATTGCCAGGACAACGAGATCTCCTGGATCAACTGGCAACACGACGAGGACGGCAAGGCGCTGATCGATTTTGTCGCCACGCTCGCCCGCATCCGCCGCCATTTCCCGATCCTCCGGCGCGAACGCTTCCTGACCGGCGCCTACAACGATGAATTGCAGATCAAGGAGCTGACCTGGCTGACCCCGGCCGGCACCGAGATGGAGGAGCAGCACTGGCAGGACGCCAACGCCAAGTGTATGGGCCTGATCCTGGACGGCCGCGCGCAACCGACCGGGATCCGCAAGCGGGGGAGCGACCGGACTGTGCTCTGGATCCTCAACGCCGCTCACACCCTGGTCGACTTCACGCTCCCGCCCGTCGCCGGCGGCGGCGACTGGCACCTGCTGGTCGACACCAACCAGCCCGCGCTCGACGGCGAGCCGATGTTCCCGAACGGCCATGTCTACGGCGTGACGGCGCGGTCGAGCCTGTTGCTTGAACTGCGGTCACCCGAAGCGACGCCATGACCGTCGCCGAACTGATGAGCCGCGACGTCGAGTTCATCGACCTCGAGGCCACCGCGCAGGACGCGGCCGAACTCATGGGTGAGATCGACGTCGGAGCTTTGCCGGTCGGCACGGCCGAACGTTTGCAGGGGATCGTGACCGACCGAGACATCCTCTACCGGGTCGTCGCCAAAGGTCTCGACCCGGTGCACACTCACTTACGAGATATTCTCTCGCGCCCGGTCATCACGTGCCGGCCCGGCGACGCGCTCAATGCGGCCATGGACATGATGGCCAGCAACCACATCAGGCGTTTGCCCGTCCAAGATCCGGAAAGCGGCGCCGTGGTCGGTTGGGTTACGCTGGCCGATATCTCGCGGCGCTTGCTGGTCGGTCACGCCGGACTGCAGGACGCTTTGCGGGAGCTTACCGAGCCCTAGCGGCGGTAGCGGCGCATCACGCTGCGAACGACGCCGGTTCCCAGTTCGAAGCGCGCCTGCAAGACGTCGCTCAGCAGCACGCTGGCGGGAAAGCGCGGGTCGGACGCGATAAGGCTGGCCATGTAGGCATAGACCGGCACGTCGAGTTCGAGCGTCGCCTCCAAGATCCGGTCGAGCGACGGTGGGTCGGATAGGGCGCGATCGAACTCGGCCACGCTGGCCGGGTCGCCGCCAAGTTCCTCGAGCCATTTGCGCAACGCCGGCGACACGGCCATTGCCTCTGCGCGTGGACGGCCCGCCAGCAACAACCCGGCCAGCGCGCCCGCAATCAGCGCCCGTTGTGGATCCGACAATACGCGTAGATTGAGCGTCAGCGGCACCAACGTCTGATGCCTGTTCTGCAACCAGCCATGCATCACCTTCTGGCCCAAAGCGTCCATGATCATGACGGAGCCAGCATTCGCCGCCCGATCCCGGCGGGAGAGAGCCGGCTCAGGCGCCGTCGCAACCGCTGAAGCTGATGCCCCTAGAGCAGCCTGCTCGAGAGCCGGAGCGTGACCGTCTGGCGACTCCGCTCGACGAAACAGATCCAGCAGCGACACGCGTCAGGCGGAGACGGTTTTGGCGAGTTGCTCGTCGATCTGGATCAGCAGTTTGGAGAAGTCGACCGGTTTGGGATGATAGTCGTTACACCCCGCCGCGATCGCTTTTTCCCGATCGCCGGACATCGCATGCGCCGTCAGCGCGATGATCGGCGTCCCCTTGAGCGCCTCGTCCGCTTTGATCGTGCCGGCCACCGTCCAACCATCCATGATTGGCAGGTTCATATCGAGCAGGATGATGTCGGGCCGTTCCGCGCCGGCTTTTTCGACCGCCTGCTGGCCGTCGGTCGCGAGCACCACGTCGAAGCCGCGGCGTTTCAGGCGGCGAGAGAGGAAGTCCCAGATTTCCTCATGGTCTTCGACGAGTAGGATTTTGCTCATGTGCGGTCACTCCGCTCCTTTTACGCAGCTCGGGCCGGATTGGCGCCCCCGCAAAGCGTGCCATCGATGGAACTCCGGGCAGCGAAATTGGTTGCACGCCGACCTATCCAGCAAGGCCCGACCGCGATGACGCAGCCGCAAATCGAAGCCTTCTCGCTGCTCGGCGCGACCGTTGCCGCGTTCGTCTGGGGCCGGCTGCCCTACGATCTCGTCGCCTTGATGGCGCTGGGCATCGGCCTCGTCATCGGCATCATTCCGGCCAATCACGCCTTCGAGGGCTTCTCCGACGACGTCGTCATCATCATCGCCGCCGCCCTCGTCGTGAGCTCGGCGATCGCTCGATCGGGCGTGGTCGAGGCGTTGATGCGCCCGATCGCGCCGAAGCTGAAGACGACGGCGATGCAGGTGCCGGTCTTGTCGGCGGCGTGCATGGCGCTGTCGATGATCACCAAGAATGTCGGCGCGCTGGCGGTGTTCATGCCGGTCGCGTTGCAGCTCTGCCGGCGCAACAAGACGCCGGCGTCGGCGCTGCTGATGCCCATGGCGTTCTCGGCCATGCTGGGCGGCATCGTGACGATGATCGGCACGGCGCCGAATATCCTGATCGCGAAAGTACGGACGGACGTCAGCGGCAAGCCCTTCGGCCTATTCGATTTCACGCCTGTCGGGCTGACGGTGGCGCTGACCGGCCTCGTCTTCGTGAGCTTCGCGTGGAAACTGCTGCCGCGCGGTCGCCGGGCTGCGTCGGGGCTCGATGCGGCGTTCAACCTCGAGGATTACACCGCCGAGGTGAACGTGACGCCGCAATCGACGGTCGTCGGGCGCAGCGTGGCCGAGGTGGAGGCGCTGTCGGAAGGCGACGTGCAGGTCGCGATGCTGATCCGCGAGCGGTTCCGGCGCTTGCCCGCGCGCGCGGAAGCGGTCGTGCGCGAGGACGATCTGTTGCTGCTGCGCGGCGAGCCGTCGGACCTGAACCGGCTGGTCGATCGGACCGGCCTGCGGCTGGCCGGGTCGGCGGAGGGCGAGTCCCAGGTCGTCGAAGGCGTGGTTACGGCCGAGTCGCCGCTCGTGGGTCGCACATTGCTGCAGGCCCAGCTCGAGGAACGCTACCAGATCAGCGTGCTCGCGGTCAGCCGGAGCGGACAGCGGATCGCCCAACGTCTCGCCACCGTCCGCCTGCGACCGGGCGACGTCATCGTCCTACGCAGCGCCTCGCCGCAAATGGCCGACAATCTCGGCGAACTCTACGTCCTGCCGCTAGCCAACCGCAGCATCACGCTCGGCCGCGATCGGCGCAGCATCTGGCCCCCGCTGGTGCTGCTGATCGCGATGGGCTGCGTCGCGTTCCACGTGCTCACCGTCGCCGTCGCCTTCTTCGTCGCCGCGGTCATCATGCTGGTCATGCGCACGATGACGATGCACGAAGCCTATGAAACGGTGGAATGGCACGTCCTGATCCTGCTCGGCGCGCTGATCCCGGTGACGCATGCGCTGCACGACACGGGCGGGACCGACCTGCTGGCGCACTATCTGATGCAGGCGGTCCAGGGCCTCTCCGGCGGCTGGGCGCTCGGCCTGATCTTGGTCATCACGCTCATCGTAACCCCGTTCCTGCACAACGCACCGACGGTGCTGATCATGGGGCCGATTGCGGCCACGGTCGCCAAGCAGCTCGGCTACAACGTCGATCCGTTCCTGATGGCGGTCGCGCTCGGCGCCGGCTGCGACTTCCTGTCGCCGCTCGGCCATCAATGCAACACGCTCGTCATGGGGCCCGGCGGCTACCGCTTCGTCGACTATCCCCGGCTTGGCGCTCCGCTCTCGGTGCTGGTCGTGCTCGTCGGCTTGCCCATGATCATGTGGGTCTGGCCGCTGCATGGTTGAGCAAATGCAACTAAGTTGAAGCGATCCGCTTCACATCCGGCACAGCGTGCGCGAGGGATTGTCAACCGGTGACGACATGATGATCGAGACTTTGTCCGTGCGCGAGGAGCAACGGGCCGTGGCCTCGGCCATTCGCGTGATGGCGCTGCTGAACACCTGCGTCGTCGTCGTGGCGGCACTGTATTTCGGGCAGGAACTGCTGATCCCGTTGGTCATCGCCGGGCTGCTGGCGTTCGTGCTGGCGCCGCTGGTGCAGCTGCTGCATCGCGCCAAGCTGCCGCATGTCCTCTCCGTGCTGCTCGCGGTGGTGATCGCGTTCATCATCATCGGCCTCCTGAGCCTTGTCGTCGGTCAGCAGATCACGGCCCTGGTCGGCAAGCTGCCGGTTTACCAGGCCAACATCATGGCCAAGTGGCAAAAGCTGATCGAAACCAACAGCCTAGTCGCCGAAATCGCGTTGCCGCTACAGGCCGGCGTCGGTGGCGGCGTCTCGAACGTAGCACTCGCGGAACGCTTCGCGCGGCCGCTGGTCGGGCCGTTGACGACGAGCCTCGTCGTGCTCGTGTTCGCGCTCGTGATCCTGCTCTACAGCGAGGACCTCCGCGACCGCTTCGTCCGTCTCGTCGGCCGCCACGATCTGCATCGTACCATTTTTGCGATGAACGACGCTGGCCGGCGCCTGTCGCGCTATTTCCTATCGCAACTGACGCTCAACGCGGCATTCGGCCTCTGGGTCGGCGGCGCGCTGGCAATCTTGGGTTTGCCCGGCGCGGTCCTGCTCGGGCTGGTAGCGATGCTGATGCGTTTCGTGCCCTTCGTCGGCACCTTCGTCGGCCTGGTCCCGGCGTTGGCGTTGGCCGTCGCCATATCGCCGGACTGGACGCTGGCGCTGGTCGTTCTGGGATTCTATGCGCTCAGCGAGATCGTGGTCAGCCAGATCTTCGAGCCGCTGCTGTATGGCCACAGCACCGGTATTTCGCCCGTCGCGGTCCTGGTCGCCACGTCGTTTTGGGCGCTGATCTGGGGCTTCGTCGGCCTGCTGATCGCCACTCCGCTCACCGTCTGCCTGGTCGTGATGGGACGCAACGTGACCAGTTTGGCGTTCCTCGACGTCCTGTTCGGCAGCGAATCGCCGCTGCTGCCGGGCGAGACGTTCTACCAGCGCGCGCTCGAAGGCCGCTCGATGGCGCTGCTTGCGCCGGCACGGGCGCAGATCGCGGCGAGTTCGCGGGCGGAGTATTACGACCGGGTCGCGCTGCCCGGCCTGGTCCTGGCGCAACGCGACCAGCTGGTCGACAGCGACGAAACGGAGCGGCTCGACCCGGTGCACGACCAGGTCGCGGCCTTGATCACCGCCCTGGCCCCCGACCCGGCCGCCGCGCGCCCCGAAGTCGCCCCCGCCTGGCGCCGCGAAGGTTCTGTGCTCTGTCTGCCCGCCCGTGGCCCGCTCGATGACCTCGCCGCCACGATGACGGCCCAAGCGATCGTCGAGGCCGGGTTCGACGCGACCGCGGTCCCCAACACGGTGCTCGATAACGTGCCCTCGGGTGGCGAGCCGGACTTTTCTCGGCTGCGCTTGTGCTGCCTCTCGGTGTTGGAGGAAGGCGCGAGCGTGGCTTCGATCCGGTTCTTTGCGGGGCGGATGCAGCGCAAGATGCCGGGAGCGATGCTCGTCATTGGCCTGTGGCGCGCCTCGGCCGACTCGTCGTTGCTGGCAGCGTTGCGCGAGGAGGGCGGCAAGGAGCACGTCATCCTCTCGATCGGCGAGCTGGTCGCGTATGTGCGCGCCGTGTCGGTGCAGACGGAGACCGCCCTTGCTGAGTAGGATGCCGTCGCTGCGGCGGATCGATCCGTGGATGGCGCTGTCCGGGTCCCTGTTCGTGATCGGGATCGGGTGCGCTTTGGCCTACCTGCGCGCCGAGCAGGACCTCCACGTCATCGTCACCCGCGAAGCGGCACGCGCGATCGGTGCCGAGCGCCTGCTTTCCTCGCTCAAAGACGTCGAAACCGGTCAGCGCGGGTTCATTATTTCCGGCCAGGAAGACTTTCTCGAACCCTACAACAACGGCCTGGCCGAGGTGCCGAGCCGGCTTGCCGAAATTCAGTCGCTCGGCACTGTGGGCAATTTGCCCCCGCTGATCCACGACCGGGTCGAGATTGCGCGCGAGATGGTCGCGGCGCGACGCCGGTCGGCCATAGAGGGTGCGGCGGCGACCAGCGGCGGGCGTGGCAAGGCGGCGATGGACAAGCTCCGCGTGGCGATGAACCAACTTCAGTCCAATAGCCAGGACATCGTGCGGCGCGCAGAGCGGAAGGAGGCCGCGCGTTCGCGCTGGTTGAGCGCCGTGGCGGTGACGGCGGTCATCGCCGGTTTCGTCGGGCTGCTGCTGGTGGCCCGGCGGCGGCGGCGCTCCGAGCAGGCTAGCCGGCGCGATCTGGCGCTCAGCGAAAAGCGGATCCGCACGCTCATCGAGGCGAGCGCCGCGATCACTTGGCTGATGCCGCGCGACGGCCGCTTCGACGGCGAGCAGCCGGGCTGGACGGCGTTCACCGGCCAGGACGAGGCGACGTTGGCTGGCGATGGCTGGATGGCAGCGGTCCATTCGGACGATCGGGCCGAGATCACCCGCGCGTGGAACGAGGCCATCACGTTCGGCCGTCCGTTCGTGTTCGAGCACCGGCTGCACCGCGCCGACGGGGCCTGGCGCAACATGTTGGTGCGCAGCGTGCCGATGCGGGGCGACGACGGCCAGGTGAGCGAGTGGGTCGGCACCCACACCGACATCACCGAACGGCGCCAGGCGGAAGAGGAGCTAATCGAGGCCCGCAATGCGGCGGAGAATGCGAACCGGGCCAAGAGCCAGTTCTTGGCCAACATGAGCCACGAGCTGCGCACACCGCTCTCGGCCGTGATCGGCTACGCCGAAATGATCGAGGAGGAGATCGAAGACCTCGGGGCTCCGAGCCTGGTCGAGGACGTGCGCAAAATCCGCGGTAATGCGCGGCACCTGCTGGCTTTGATCAACGACGTGCTCGATCTGTCCAAGATCGAGGCGGAGCGAATGACGGTTTACGCGGAGGAGTTCGCGGTCGCCGGGCTGGTGCGCGACGTCGTCTCCACCGCCGAAGCGCTGGTGCTCAAGAAGGACAATCGGCTGGTGCTCGACCTCGGCGAGGAGCGGGCGCTGGGAATGATGCATAGCGATCAGGTGAAGCTGCGGCAGTGTTTGCTGAACCTGGTCGGCAACGCCGCCAAGTTCACCGAGAAGGGTCAGATCACCTTGTCGGTGCGGCGGACGGGCGAGCGGGTCCGGTTTGCGGTAAGCGATACCGGCATTGGAATGACTCAGGAGCAGGTCGCGACCTTGTTCGAGCGGTTCCAACAAGCCGACGACTCGACCACGCGTCGGTTCGGCGGCACCGGGCTGGGGCTGGCCATCACCCGCGCCTTCAGCCGCCTACTAGGCGGCGACGTGGCCGTGGAAAGCCAAGCAGGACGCGGCTCCACGTTCAGCATCGACATCCCGGTGATCCTGCCGCAACAGGATGCCGAGGAGAGCCCGGCCGTGCCGGACCACGCCGCGGACACATCGAAACTAGTGCTGGTCGTCGATGACGACGCCAATCAGCGCGAATTGCTGACCCGATTCCTAGAACGCCAAGGCTTCACCGCCCGCACGGCGGTCGACGGCAAGTCCGGTCTGGCGATGGCGCGCGAGTTGAAGCCGCGCGCCATCCTGCTCGACGTCATGATGCCGCAGATGGATGGCTGGACGGTGCTGACGCAGCTCAAGGCCGATCCGGAGCTGGCGATGATCCCGGTCGTGTTGGTGACGTTCGTCAACGATGCGGCCCTTGGCGAAACTCTTGGGGCGGCGGAACTGATCCCCAAGCCGGTCGATTGGGACCGGCTCGGTTCGGTGATGGAGCGTTTTCGCGGCGAAGGCGACGTCCTGGTCGTCGACGACGATGCCGATACCCGCAAGCGGCTGCGCACGGTGCTCGAGCGGAATGGCTGGACCGTGGTCGAGGCGGAGAACGGCCGCGATGCGTTCGCCAAGGTTGAGGCGTCACCGCCGCAGATCATCGTGCTCGATCTGACGATGCCGATCATGGACGGCTTCACCTTCCTCCATGAATTGCGGCTCGACCCGCTGCACCGCGACATCCCCGTCGTCGTTCTGACCGCGCGAGACCTGTCGGCGGTCGAGCGTGAACAGCTCGAAGGGGCGGATCGGGTGCTGACCAAGGGACAGCAGAGCCTGCGCGAAGTGGCCGGCGAGGTGCTGGCGTTGGCAGGGCAGCCGCATGGCGAGAGCGCGGCGCCGCTTGCCGGCGCCCCGCCGCCGGCAAGCGCGCCGCCGCCGGCAGGCGCGCCATGACGGACCCGGCGCCGCCGGAAATCGAGACCGTCGAGAGCCGCATCGTTTATCGTAACAAATGGATGGTGGTCCGCGAAGACATCATCCGCCGCCGGGACGGATCGCCGGGTCTCTATGGCGTGGTGGAGAAGTCCGATTTCGTGGTGATCATCCCGGTCGAGGCCGACGGGTCGGTGCATCTGGTCGAGCAGTATCGCTACCCGATCGGCCGCCGTTTCTGGGAGTTCCCGCAAGGGGCGTGGGAAGAGCGCCCCGATGCCGACAAGGAGGCGATCGCGCGGGGCGAGTTGCGCGAGGAGACCGGTCTGATCGCGGGGCGCATGATCTATGTGGGTCACTTGCTGCACAATTACGGCTTCGCCAGGCATGGCTGCCACTGCTTCATCGCGCGGGATCTCGAGTTCACGTCGCTCGAGATCTCCCAAGAGGAGCAGGGGTTGGTCACGCGACGGTTCGCTTTCGCCACCGCCCTCGACATGGTGCGCAACGGCGACATCCAAGACGCGACGACCGTGTCCGCGCTCGCGCTCGCCCACGTCAAAGGCCTGCTCGACATCACCTGACGGGAAACCCGTTACAGCTCTTTTTCGAACAGCCGCGCCCATGTCTCGCCGGCTCGTTCGGCCAGTCCCCGGCCGGCCCATTGCTGCCGCGTGATCTCCTTCGATTGGGCGACGTCGTCCTTGAACATCGCCTCCATCTCGGCGCCGAAGCCGGGATCGACGACGATCGCATCGATCTCGTTGTTGAGCGCCGTACTGCGCCAGTCGAGGTTGGAGGAGCCGACCGCGGCCCAAATCCCATCGATGACGCTGGTCTTGGCGTGCAGCACCGCATCCTGCAGCTCGTAAATGCGGACGCCTGCGTCGAGCAATTCGTGATAGTGCGACCGCCCGGCCTTGATGGAAGCGTCGCTGTCGCTGTGCGCGGCCGTGATGATTGCCACGTCGACGCCGCGCCGAGCAGCATCCTGGAGCGCCGTGATCATGGTTTCGGGCGGGCCGAAGAAGCCGGTCGTGATGTGAACCGATCGTTTCGACAGCGCGACAGCCGAGAGTAGCGTCTCGTAGATGACGGGATGGTTGTCGACCGGGGCGCCGTCGATCGCCTCGATCTCGACCGCGCCGGGTTTGGTCAACGTGGGCGGTGGCGGCGGTGGCAGGGCGGGACCGCGCTGCCCGTTCCAGGTCTTGATGAACAGTTTCTGGAACTGGGCGACCACCGGCCCTTCGATCGCGACGTCGGTATCCCGCCAGCGCATCTGTTCGGGATCGTCGCTGCGATTCGTTTGGTTCAGGTAGACGCCGGTGATATTCAGCCCGCCCGTGATCACGACCCGGTTGTCGACGACGAGCAGTTTGCGATGGTCGCGATGATCAACGTCGAAATTGGCGCCGATCGGGTTGTACTCCACGACCAGGACGCCGGCCTGGCGCAGCCGATCGAACAGCGACTTATCTTGCGCCGCAGAGCCCCAGGCATCGTACAGCAAGTGCACCTCGATGCCCTCTTGCGCCTTTTGAATCAGCGCGGCGGCGAACAGCTCGGCGGCTTTCGTGTCGAACTGGTAGGTTTCCATGTCGATCCGCCGCGTCGCGTGCGCGATGGCGTCCAGCATGACGGGGTAGGTCTGCGCGCCGTTGCGCAGCAAGGCGATCCGGTTGCCGTCGGTGAAGGTCGAGCGCTCGATCGTGCTGCTGATCCGCATCAGCCGCGCGATGGCGGCCTGCTCGGTTTCCGGCGCCGCCGCCTCGAGCTGGCGAGGGTCGACCGCGGGCGGGGCACTTGCGCACCCGAAACAGAGCAGGGCGGCGGCGGTGATGCAAATACGATACATGACGCGCGGGAAAAGCATTTGACCTACTTGGGTTCGAGCCTTCGGCGGATTGCCTTGGGCGGAAACCGCAGTTCACACTACAAACCTTAAGATCACCTTACGATCACCGTCCGCATCGGGCGAGGGAGCCGCTCTGTTGCGCCTGTCGGTCATGTCGCTTTGCATTATGGCCGCATCGGCCGGGTGGGCGTCGGCTCAGCCGACCTCGCCCCCGCTCTCCCCCCCGGCCCCGGCGCAACTGCAGCCGGCCGCGGCCGAGCCGGCGCCCCGCCCCGCCAGCCCGACTGCCGGGCCAACCATTTCGGGCCGCAGGGACGTCTATGTCATCGGCGATTGCCCGCCCGAGCCGATCACGCTCCATCTTCTCAGCGACGTCGCGCCGGCCGCGATCCGCACCGGCGACGTCGCCCCGCGTCCGGCTGCCCCGCCGCCGTCGTGGTCGATCGAATGGAGCAAGCCGGTGCCGGCAGAGGGGGTGCCGGGCGAGTATCAAAGCGTGGGGCGGCTGCTGGGCGGCTGCCCGCGGCCGGGTCTCTACACGGTGCCGCTCACGCTCTACGACGTGAACCGGCAAGCCTCGATGCTCACTATCACACTCGTGCGCGAAGTCGTGCCGCTGCTGGACGTGCCGGCTTCGGTCACGCTGGGGGTCGAACGACTGTTCGGCGCGCCCGACGCGACCTCGTTCGTGGTGCGCCAGACCGAGCCCGGCGCGCCGGACGTGCGGCTGACCGTCACGGCCGGCGAATTGCGTTCGGCGGCGGGCGATGCGACCGGGATCACGCTCGAGCCGACCAATTCGCCGGTCGCGATCCGGGCGGGCGAGGCCGCGCGCGTCACGCTCGCGCCGTCCGCGTCGCCGCAGCCCGGCGCCTACGTCGCGAAACTGACGCTGAGTTCGCCCGCGCTGAAACAGAAGCTGACGATCGACGTCGGCTACCGGGTGCGGCTCAGCGTCCTGCTGCTGGTCGCGATGCTGGCGCTCGGCATCCTGCTGGGCTGGTGGGTCAACCTGCGTCTGGCCGCGCGGGCGGCGCTGGATCAGGCGGTGCTGAGCGGGCTGCGGGCGATCCAGGCGATGACGCGCCGGGTCACCCCGCAGCGCGACCCGGCCGTGCAGCAGCGCCTGCTCGCCGTCGCCAACCTGCTGCAATCCAACCTCGAGGACGCCGCCAATCCGGACGAGGTCAGCGCCCACGTGACCCAGGCGGAGGGCCAGGCCAAGGAGATCGAGACCAAGGCGGTCGAGAGCGTCACCACGCTGCACGGCGCGCTGCAGGGCGCCCGCTCGGTCCTGCGCCCGGCCGGGCCCACGCTCGACGACGCGGTGACGGCGCGGCTCGGCGGCCCGATGGGCGAGCTGGACGCGCTGCAGAGCGCAGCCGACGGCGGCGATGTCGAGCAGACCTTCTCGCGGCTGCAGGATTTCACCCGCGACTTGCCGGGCAAGGTCGCGCCGGAACTGCAGGGCCTGCTGGCCGACATGCAGAGCGAACTGGGCGGGATCGGCCCGTTGCCGGCCGAGGGCGGGCTCGAACCGGGACGGGTCGAGCTGCAGGACGGCGTGCGCCGCGCCTATGGCGAGCAGGAGCTGCCGTTGCTGATCAAGGCCGCCGACGAGGTGTCGCGGCGGCTGCGGACCTGGATGGATCTGACGCTCCCGGCAACGCTCGCGACGCAATGGCGCGAGTCGGCCCGGGTGCTGAACAACAAGCCGGCGCTGGCGCAGCGGCTCGGCTTCGCCGCCGAGCAGGCCGAGCAACTCCGCCGCGCCTCGCGCGATCCGCTGACCCGGCTCGCCTCGCTGTCGGCGTTCCGCAAATCGGTGCTCGACGCGCTGAGCGACGCCGCCGAGGGCGATCGGGCGGTGGAGGCGGCGGTCAAGGCGGGCGACGTGCGGCAGGCGGCGCGGCTGCTGGCCAAGAGCAACGAGCCGGAATCGCCGTCGCAGAAGCCCGCCGCCGCGGCGCCCTCGCCGCCCCCGCGCGCGGCGCTGGTGGCCCCTGCCGCGCCCACCGCGGCCGCGTTGCGGATCAAGCCGGTGATTCAGGTCGGCCAGGACTCGCTGGCGACGGTGCGCTGGATCGGCGAGCGGCCGGCGAGCGAGCGCATCGTCTGGCGCTGTCATCCGCCCGAGGCCGCCGTGGTCGAGCCGACGACGGCCGGCGCCCTGATCCGCCCGCGCGAGACCGGGTTCGTGATCGTCTCGCTCGAGGTCGACGGGGCGCGCCTAGCCGAGGTGCGGACCTATGCCGGCGAGGTGAGCGAGACCAATTTCTACGGCATCGCGGCGCGCGAACGGCCGTCGACCCGGTGGATCGTCGCCGCCGCGACCGGGTTGCTGACGCTCCTGGCCGGGTATGCGATCCTCGAGCCGAGCTGGTATGGTACCCTGACCGACTGCGCGCGCGCCTTCCTCTGCGGCGCGTTCGGGCAATTCGCTCTCGATCGGGTGCGCGAGCTGTTCCGCCCGCTGCTGTCCACGACGGCGCCGGTATAGTCGCGACCGGCAACTGCGCCTGGCCTGCGACGTAGGGAACCTACGGCAACTCCGGACCCCGCTTCCGCCATGGCTCGACAACCCGACCTCGACGATCTCGTGGCGCTGGCCAACGGATTGCCGCAACTGTGCTGGATCGCTGGCCCGGACGGGGTAATCTACTGGTACAATGCGCGCTGGATGGAATACACCGGCCTCAGCGTCGACGACATGCAAGGCTGGGGCTGGAAGCGCGTGCATGACCCGGCGCATGTCGACCGCGTCATCGACGGCATCAATCGCTGCTTCGAGACCGGCCAGGATTGGGAGGATACCTTCCCGCTGCGGCGGCGCGACGGCGTCTGGCGCTGGTTCCTGTCGCGCGCCAAGGCGGTGCGCGACGCAGATGGCACGATCCGGCGCTGGATCGGCACCAATACCGACGTGACCGAGACGATGCAGCAGGAGCAGGTGCTGCGGACCGAGGAGCGGCGCTATCGCTCGCTGGTGCAGGCGTCGGCGCAGATCGTCTGGCGGGCCAATTCCGGCAGCGTGCTGATCGGCGACACCACGCGCTGGCGCGAATTCACCGGGCAGACCGCCGACGAAGCCGCAGACTACGGCTGGCTCGATGCCATCCATCCCGACGAACGGGCCTCCACGATGGCGGAATGGCAAGAGGCGGTGCGCGCGCAGAAGCCGTTCGAGATGGAGCAGCGGATGCGCCGCCACGACGGCCAGTGGCGCTTCATGCAGGTGCGCGGCGCTCCGGTGCTCGACGACGACGATCATCTGCTTGAGTGGGTCGGCACCCACGCCGACATTACCGAGCGCAAGCGGATCGAGCTGGAGCTGCAGCGCGCCAAGGAGGAGGCCGAGGAGGCGAACCTCGCCAAGAGCCAGTTCATCGCCAATATGAGCCACGAACTGCGCACGCCGCTTTCGGCCGTGATCGGCTACAGCGAGATGCTCGAGGAGGAGGTCGAGGACGCCGGCATGGGCCACATGCTGGAGGACCTCCACAAGATCAACGAGGCCGCCCGGCACCTGCTGGCCATGATCAGCGACGTGCTTGACCTGTCCAAGATCGAGGCCAACCGGATGACGGTCTATGCCGAGAGCTTCGCGGTCGAGACCCTGCTCAAGACGGTCGGCGACACGGTTCAGAGCTTGATCGCCAAGAAGGCCAACGTGCTCTTGTTCGACACGGCCGACACGCTGGGCGGCATGCATACCGACCAGGTCAAGCTGCGCCAGTGCCTGTTCAACCTGCTCGGCAACGCCGCGAAGTTCACCACCAACGGCACCATTACCCTGCACACTCGCCGCTATGACCGTGACGGGGCGCAATGGGTCGAGTTCGCGGTCGAGGATAGCGGCATCGGCATGTCGCAGGAGGCGCTGTCCAAGCTGTTCGAGCGGTTCGTGCAGGCGGATCTCTCGACGACGCGGCGGTATGGCGGCACCGGGCTCGGGTTGTCGATCACGCGCGCGTTCGTCCAGCTGATGGGCGGCGAGGTGGATGTGCGCAGCGAAGAGGGCGTGGGCTCGACGTTCTCGATCCGCCTTCCGGTCGAACTGCCGGAGCAGGCGAGCGAGACGATCGGCGACGTCTCCATCCCGCCCGCGGGCGATAGCGTGCTGATCATCGACGACGACGCCAACACGAGGGCGCTGATCGCGCGCTATCTGCAGCGCGAAGGGTTCGTCACGCGCGAGGCGGCGGACGGCAAGGCCGGGTTCGAGTTGGCCAAGGCGATGAAGCCGCGGGTGGTGCTGCTCGACGTGATGATGCCGAAGATGGATGGCTGGTCGGTGCTGTCCTCGATTCGCGCCGATGCCGAACTCGCCGACACGCCGGTCGTGATGGTGTCGTTCGTGCACGAGGAAGGGTTGGCGGCGTCGCTGGGCGCGAACGACTATCTCTCCAAGCCGATCGAGTGGCATGAATTGCGGCGCGCGCTCTCGCGCTACCGGCGTTCCGCGGCCGGCGGCGACGTGCTGGTGGTCGACGACGACGACGATACGCGGTACCGGTTGAGCACGATGCTGAACCGGTCCGGCTTTACGGTCCGCTCGGCCAGCAGCGGCGCGGCGGCGCTGGCGATGGCCGACCAGGCCCGGCCAGCCATCATCCTGCTCGACCTGCTGATGCCGGACATGGACGGCTTCACGGTCCTCAAGACCCTGCGCGCGAGGCCCGGCTGGGAGGACATCGTCGTGATCGTCCTGACCGCCAAGGACCTGTCCGCATCCGAGCGCGCCGCGCTCCAAGGCGAGGCGGATCAAATCTTGACCAAGGGCAGCACGACATTCCGCGAGTTGGCCGAGCAATTGCGGGGGCTCGAACCGGTCAAGGAAGCCAGCCGGATGTGAGCGCGACACCGGTCCGCCAGGGCGGCGCGGCCGCACTCATCCTCGGTCTGTATGCCATCCTCGTGCTGCTGCGGATCCCGCATATCGTGTCGGCGGGTCGGTTCTGGGCCGAGGAAGGCACCGTCTTCTATGCGCAAGCCGCAGCCCGGCCGCCGCTCGACGTGCTGTTCATGTCCTACGGTGGATACCTCAACCTGGCGGCCAACGCCGGCGCTGTTCTGGCGCGCCGGGTCGTGCCGCTCGAGTTCGCGCCGTTCGTGACGATCGCCATCGGGCTGCTGTTCCAACTGCTGCCGCCCTTGCTGCTGCTGACGGCGCGCGACCCGTGGCTGCGGGATTGGCGGGTGCGATCGGCCGGGCTGCTGCTGCTGCTGTTCGTGCCGGCGGCTGACGAGATCTGGCTACAAACCCTGCACTGCCAGTTCGAATTGACGCTCGCGTCCGCGCTGGTGCTGGCGCTCGAGGTGCCACGCGGTGGTCAGGCCGCGCTGCCCCTGGCCGTCTTGGGACTGGCGCCTTTGTGCGGGCCGGGGGCGATCGTCCTGCTGCCGCTGTTCGCACTACGCTCGGCGCTCGAACGCTCCCGCGGCCGCGCGCTGCAAACCGCGGTGCTGCTCGGCGCGACGATCGTGCAACTCGTCTTCTTCTATCATCGAGTCCCCGGTCGAACCTTCTCGGTCGACCCGGCCGCCCTGCTGACCGTTGTGGCCGTCAAGCATCTGGCGGTGCCGTTCCTCGGCATCCATACCGCGACGGCGCTCGCGTCGGCGTGGCGCGAGACGCTGGCCTCTGGGCGCATCCCGCTCGGAGCGATGCTGGCGTCGGGGGCCGCTTTCCTCGGCATCGCCGGGGTCACGGCGCGGGAGAAGAACCTGGTCGGGGCCTGGCTGCTGGCCGCGGCAGCGCTCGTCGGCGGCGCCAGCTATGTCGGCGGGCTCGATGGGGCGGTGGTGCTGGTGCATCCGTTCGTCGGCGAGCGCTACGCGTTCGTGCCGCAATCCTTGCTGGGCTTGGCGCTGCTGTCACTGGCGGCGGGGCCGGCAGGATGGGTGCGCGGGGTGGCGGCCGTAGCCTGCCTCTGGCTGCTGATCGTCGGTGTCCAGCAATACCGGCGCCCCTGGTCGGCCGCCGCCCAAGGGCCCGATTGGCGCGCGCAGGTGGCGGCGTGGCGGACGGATCCCTCCCATGCGCTGCTATTGTGGCCGCAGGGCTGGACGATGACGCTGGAATCCGGTCATGATTGAACGATCCCGGAACGAGTGATCGCCCGGCTCCCTCGTGCCGGTCGTTGTCCCATGATCGTCGTCCTGCTCGTTGCCAACATCGGCTTGTATCTCGTGATGGCGGTCTGGACCGGGTCGAGCGACTTTTCGGCGTCTACGCTGTTTGCTTGGGGCGGTAATCTGGGCGCAGTGAGCCTCCACGGCGAACCGTGGCGGCTGGTTACGGCGACGTTCCTGCACGCCGGACTGCAGCACATCGCCGGCAACATGATCCTGCTGTTGGTCACCGGGAGTTTTCTCGAGCGCAAGATCGGCTCGCTGCGCTTCGCCTCGATCTATTTCGCCAGCGGCATCGCCGGCAGCATGCTGAGCGCGTGGACGCATCCGCAGGTCGTCTCAATCGGGGCGTCGGGCGCGATCGCCGGGCTGTTGGGCGCGATGGTGACGCTCAAGCTCGGTGCACGGGCGCCGGAGGTGAGCGGGATGTGGATGGTGCAGGTGATCGGCCTGAACGCCCTCTATAGCTTTGCGCCGAACGTCGACGGAATGGCGCATCTGGGCGGCTTCGTGGCCGGGCTGGCGCTGGGCGGCCTTGCCGCACAACGAATTCCCGCCCTCTTGCCCCGGGCCTGACGGTTCAGGCCGCCGAGCCGACCAGGGTATGCGACCGCCGCGCTTGAAGCAGGTGGCGGCCGGCGTTCATCATCGGATGCTCGATCGCCCGGAACGTGCACAGCGCCAGCCCATGGGTGATCGGGACCGCACAGGCATACAGCGCGGCGAACACGAAGATCGCCTGGTAGCCGGTCGCCCGAACGTCGAACACGCTTCCGAACTGGCCGGTCAACACGTGCAGCACGGCGAAATGGATCAGGTAGGCGCTGAAGCTGACGCGACCGAGCGAGCGGATCCAAGCATTGTTCCAAAGGCTCCTGGGAGCATTTCCCAACGCCAGCGCGAACACCATGAAGATGGCCGCGGCCAGGAACGGCCGTGGAAGGGATAGCGGTGTGACCGGCGACATCCGTCCGGGGAGCGGGAGATTGGCCACTACCCCGCACGCGATCGCGCACCCGAGTAGGACCCACGTCCCATAACGCCGCAAGAAACTCGCCACCCTTCCGTAGGGCGCCCGCCACGTCGCCAGCAACGCATGGTACAGTACGGCACCCAGCGCGAAGACCGGGAATTGGTGTGGAAACCAATAGAATAGGAACATCTCGGCCGCGATCTCCCCATACGTCGCGACCAACATCGGCTCGGCCACGACGGTGGCGACATATGCGACGACGAACCCGGCGATCGTCATCAGCACCGCGCGCCGCCAGGTGCCGACCAGGGCGGCGAAGAACGGGAACAGCATATAGAAGGTGACCTCGACGCCGAGGCTCCAGCCGCCCGGCACGACCGACCACGCATGCGGCACCGTCGGCAACAGCTCCGGATGCCATGCATTGACGAAGATCGCCGAGGCCAACGCCTGACGCCAGTCGAACCCACCCTCCGGCGGCATCATCACGAAGTACAGCAACCCGGCCGCGTAGTACATGGGAACGATCCGGAACACGCGACGGATCCAGAAGCTCGTCAGGTCCACAATCCCCCGGTCCTGATCCCGCTGCCAAGAGAGCAACAGAGTCACGCAACTCATCAGGAAGAACATCTAGACGCCGTACCAGCCGAAGCTAGTGAGTTTACGGACCGGGTAGGGCAGTTCGATTAGGGCCATGCCGGTATGACCGGTAATAACAAACAGAACAGCGTAACCGCGCAATGCATCGATAAAGTCGTATAAAACAACACGACGCGTGCCGGCGGAAGTGTTCGCGAGACGTTGCGTCAAAAACCTGAACAGAATTGCCAAGATCCGCCGCCGTTTTAGTGGTCGGATCTAAAGGTAACGGAAACGTGTGGAGAAATCTCCAACGAATTTCTTGATGCGGGTATGGAGGGGGCTGGATTCGAACCAGCGTAGGCGTACGCCAGCGGATTTACAGTCCGCCCCCTTTAGCCACTCGGGCACCCCTCCGCAGAGCGGCGCGGGTAGCGCGTTCGGACTGGTCGTGTCAATGCGCTGCGATGGCGCGGCCGCCGATCCCGCGCTATAGGGCCGAGATGCGATCCAAAACTCCAGACGGGCCCCGCAGCGGGCCTGGCCGCCGGCCGCCGCCAGACCGAACCGGCGCCGGCCCGCGCCCGAGCCGGCCGCGCGATCCGGACGACCGCCGTCCGACCCGGCTCGAGCCCCGCTCGACCGAACCCCGCGTGACCGGATCCCGCCCAACCGAGCCTCGCGCCGGCGAGCCTCGTCCCGTGCCGGTCGCGCCGCCGACATCCCGCCCGCGCAGTCTGAGCCTGAACACGCCCCGGCCAGACGCGGCTATGGCGCCCCGTGCCCCAAGTGGCACGGCGCCGCGCGGCAGCGTCTGGCTGCATGGTTTTCATGCCGTCGAAGCGGCGCTCACCAACCCCGGCCGCCGCCTCAAGCGGCTCCTCGTCACGGAGGAGGCCGAGGCCGAACTCGCCACCCGCGTCGCGCAACCCTGGCCGCTCGCGCCGGAGCGGGTCGAGCGCGACAAGATCGACCACTTGCTCGGCCGCGACACGGTGCATCAGGGGGTCGCCCTGCTCGCGGACTTGCTGCCACCCCCGTCGCTCGCCGCCGTACTGGACCGTCCGGGCCCGCTGCTCGTGCTCGACCAAGTGACCGACCCGCGCAATGTCGGCGCCGTGTTGCGCAATGCGGCGGCGTTCGGCGCGGCGGGCGTGGTGACGCAGGATCGAAATTCGCCGGAGGAAACCGGGGTGATGGCGCGCGCGGCGTCTGGCGCGCTGGAGCGGATCCCGCTGGTCCGCGCGATCAACCTGGCGCGCACGTTGGCGGCGTTGAAGGCGGCCGGGCTCTGGGTGGTCGGTCTCGATGCGGGCGGGTCGGTGTTGCGCGGCGAGGCCCTCCGCGAGCGCCGGGTCGCGCTGGTTTTGGGCGCGGAGGGCGCCGGGCTGCGCCGGCTGACACGCGAGACGTGCGACGAACTGGCCGGGCTGCCGATGCCGGGCGGGATGGAGAGCCTGAACGTGTCCGCCGCCTCGGCCGTCGCACTCTATGAACTCGTGCGCGGGTGAGCGGGTTCGATCCCCAGCGCACCGCGTCGGCCCTGCGCCTGGCGCGGTGCGCACGCACGCCGTTGCAGCCACTCGGCCCCGGCGTGCATCCGGAAACGCTGGCCGACGGGATCGCCGCACAGGTGGCAGTCGCCGGGTCGACGCCGCCGGCCGGCTTCAAGATCGGCGCCACTGCCAAGCGCATGCAGGACTATCTCGGCCTCCGCGGCCCGGCCGCCAGCTTCATGGCCGCGCCCGGCCTGCACGCGACCGGCAGCACGCTGGCCTTCGACGGGTTCTTCCGCCCCGGCGTGGAATCTGAACTCGCGGTTCATCTCGCGCGTGATCTGCCAGGTCCGTGCGACGCGGAGCAGGCGCGGGACGCGGTCGATCGGCTGATGCCGGCGATCGAGATCGTCGAGAACCGCTATGCGGACCTGGCCGCCTTCGGTGCGCCGGCGATGGTGGCCGACCAGGTATTCCACGCCGCGGCCGTGATCGGCGACGCCGTCGATGCGTGGCGGACGATCGATCTGCTCGGGCTGACCGGAAGCATCAGCGTCGATGGGGCGGTTCGCGGTCAGGGGGAGGGGCGGGAACTGCTCGGAGGCCCATTCGAAGCGCTGGCGTGGCTTGCGGGCTCGGTCGAGGCGGCCGCGTTCGGCGGCTTGCGCGCCGGGCAGATCGTGATGCTCGGCAGCGTGTGCCCGCCGGTTTGGCTCGACGGGCCAGGACACGTCCGGGTCTCGTTCCCGCCGCTCGGAACGGTCGAGGCGTCGCTCGTCGCGACGACACCGTAGCGCTTTATTTGCAAGCTGTAAGGGATGTCTTAACTCTTACCGATATAGAATGGGTTTCGGCCGCGAAGCGCGGAACATTTAACGCCAAAATTGGCAATCTGGATGTGGTCCTATGTCGGATTGGGAGAGGTTGTCGGAGCCGCTACAGCTGCAGTTGGCGCAAGCCGCGATGCGGGAGGCTTCGAAGAACTTGGCGGCCTATGCGGATGCACTCGCATCCGAGATCGAGTGCGGTTTCATGGCCGATCGGGGCGGGTTCGAGGCGCTGCGCCTGTTCGCGACCCTGGTTCGAAGCGTCCATGCCGCCGAGCCGGTCTGCCAGGCTTGACCCGGCGCCGCGTCGAGGGCGCCGGCGGGTGAGGGCAGCGACCCCCACCCGCGCGGGCTTTATCCATTGGTCATCGACGGGATGGCCACGAACCGCTGCTGCCCGTCACGCAGGACCCGCAGCGCGAGCGCCTTGCCGTCGCGGCGTGCGGACCTGATGGTCGAGGCGGCTTCGGCCGGGTTGGTGACCGCCTTGAGCCCAACGCCGACGACGACGTCGCCTTGCTTTAGCCCGGCCATCTGCGCCGGCGAGCCCGGCCGAACCTCGGCCACGACCGCGCCCTTGGCGCCGTCGGGCAGGTTCATCTGATCGCGCAGCTCCGGCGAGAGCGGGGCGAGGGCGACGCCGATGCTGTGCTGGCTCGGCTCGCTGGCTTCGGACTGCGCCTGGGCCTGATCGTCCGGCAGCGAGGCAATCTTGACGTCGAGCGAGGTCTTGCCGCCCTCGCGCAACATGGCCAGCGTGGCGGCGTCGCCGGGCTTGAGGCTCGCGACGGTGCGGGCCAGCTCGTTCGGGTTGACGACGGCCGAGGTGCCAACCGACTGGATGACGTCGCCCGCTTTGACGCCCGCCTTGGCGGCCGGGCTGTCGGGCTGGACGCCGGCGACCAGGGCGCCGTGCACGTCGGACGCCAGGCCGAGGCCGCTGGCGATCTCGGCCGTGAGCGGCTGCGTCTCGACGCCGAGGTAGCCGCGGGTGACGTGCCCGCTGGCGACGAGTTGGTCGACGACGTTCTGGACCAGGCTGCTCGGGATCGCGAAACCGATGCCAATGCTGCCGCCCGACGGCGACAGGATGGCGGTGTTGACGCCGATCACCTTGCCGTCCTGGGTGAACAGCGGGCCGCCGGAATTGCCCTGGTTGATCGCGGCGTCGATCTGCAGGAATTGGTCATAGGGCCCGGCGCCGATGTCGCGGCCGAGCGCCGAGACGATGCCCGCCGTGACCGTGCCGCCGAGGCCGAACGGGTTGCCGACCGCGACCACCCACTCGCCGGGCTTGACGCTGTTGGAATCGCCGAGCTTGAGCGAGGGCAGCGGGTGGCTGGTGCTGACCTTCAGTACGGCCAGGTCGGTGCGCGGGTCGCGGCCGACCAGCTTGGCCGGCAACTCGGAGCCGTCGTCCATGGTAACGGTATATTCGTCGCCGGCGGAGGCGACGTGGTTGTTGGTCACGATCGTGCCGTCGGAGTTGACGATGAAGCCGGAGCCGCGCGCCTGGCGCTGGCTGCCTTCCTGCTTGACGGTGACGGAGACGACCGCCGGGCGGACTTGGCTCACGAGATCGCTGAAATCGGGCAGGGGATGGGCGGGGCCGGAGGGCTGGATCGGCGCGGTCTTGGGGGCGTCCTGCGCGTAGCCCGGGACGGCGAGCGCCCCGATGCCGCCGAGCGCGGTGCCGCCGAGCAGGGCGGCGACCATCGCGGCGCGGGTGGAATTGAGGCCGAAACGTCGGAATGGCGACATGATGCTGTCCTCGCTGTCAGTTCGGCGGAAGCGCAGGCCGCCTCCGGACGCGACAGACATGGAGCAGTCCTGCCTACAAGCCTCTTTCCGCGGCATGAAATCGCCTCCATAGGGGAGGTCCGACGGATACGCGGGACCGCATCCATGCGCCGCCCGTCCAGGAGAAGGCCATGTTCGCCTCCGCGGTCGCCGCGAGCCTCCAGCGGCGCGGGATTCACTATGGCTGGGTGATGGCCGCGGTCACGTTCGCGGTCATGCTCTCGACCTCGGCCGCACTCGGCATTCCGCAGGTCATGCTGCTGCCGTTGCGCGACGAGTTCGGGTGGTCGATCTCGGGCATCGCGGGTGCGCTGGCGTTACGGCTAATCCTGTTCGGCAGCATGGCGCCGTTCGCGGCCGCGATCCTGCTGCGCTACGGCTATCGGGCCACGGTGGTGAGCGCTGTTTTGCTGATCAGCGCCGGGCTGATCCTGGCGACGTTCGTGACACAGCCCTGGATGCTATGGGGCGCGTGGGGGATCGTGCTCGGCGCGGGGTCGGGGCTGACGGCGATGGTGCTCGGGGCAACGGTCTCGAACCGGTGGTTCACCGAGCGGCGTGGGCTGGTGATGGGCGTGCTGAGCGCGAGTTCGGCGACCGGGCAGCTCGCGGTGCTGCCGGTGGCGGCGTGGCTGACGGAGCATATCGGCTGGCGCTTGGCGGAGGTGCCGGCGGTCGGCGCGTGCCTGGTCGCCGGATTGTTGGCGCTGCTGTTCGGCCGTAACGACCCGTCCGAGCTGGGGCTGGCGCCCTATGGCCAGCGCGCGGCCATCCCGCCCGCGCCGAAGCGCAACCCGGTGGCCGCCTCGTTCGCCGCCCTGCGCGCGGCCGCCTCCACCAAGCTGTTCTGGATCCTGGCCGGCTCGTTCTTTATCTGCGGATTGTCCACCAACGGATTGATCCAGACGCATTTCATCCCGCTGTGCCACGATTTCGGCATGGGCGAGGTGCAGGCCGCCTCGGTGCTGGCGATGATGGGCGCGTTCGACTTCGTCGGCACGGTCGCGTCGGGCTGGCTGTCGGACCGCTACGACAATCGCTGGCTGCTGTTCTGGTATTACGGCCTGCGTGGCCTGTCGCTGATGCTGCTGCCGCTGTCGACCTTCTCGTTCTACGGGCTGACGCTGTTCGCGGTGTTCTATGGGCTGGACTGGATCGCGACGGTGCCGCCGACGGTCAAGCTGTCGACCAAGGCGTTCGGGCGCGAGCAGGGGCCGCTGGTGTTCGGCTGGGTATTCGCCGCCCATCAGCTCGGCGCGGCGACGGCGGCGCTGCTGGGCGGACTATCCCGCGACGCGCTGTCGACCTATTTGCCGGCGTTCTACGCGGCCGGGTTCATGTGCGTGATCGCGGCGGTCGGGGTGTTGTTCGCGCGGGTGCGGCCGCAACAGCCGGCCCTGGTCGGGGCGGATTAGCGCCGGCCAAGCCGCTCGAAACCCACGGCGAGCACGCCCGCGAGCAGGCCCCAGAACGCACTGCCGATGCCGATCAGCGTCATGCCCGAGGCGGTGACGACAAAGGCGAGGATGGCGGGGAAGCGCTCGTGTTCCTTGGCCACCGAGGCGGTGAGTGCCGCCGTCAGCGGCGCCAGCAGCGCGGTACCGACGACGGTCGCGACGAGGACCGGCGGCAGCGCGCTGACCGCGGTGACGAGCGACGCTCCGACGAGGGCGAACAGCACGTAGACGAGGGCGTAGAATGGGCCGGTGAGCCAGCGCTTGGCCGGGTTCGGATGCGCGTCGGGGCCGGTGCAGATCGAGGCGGTGACGCTGGAGAGGTTGACCGAGTAGGCCCCGAACGGCGCCAACGCGACCGTGGTCAGCCCAGTCGTGACCAGGATCGACGACATCGGCGGCGTGTAGCCAGAGATTCGCAGCACCGCCGCGCCCGAGATCTGCTGCGTTGCCATCGTGACCAGGAACATCGGTATCCCGAGGCTCAGCAGCGTCGCCGGCGCGAACGCGGGCGGCATCCAGACCAGCGTCGAGAGCGAGGTCGCCGGCATCGGCAGGGCGTAGCCCTCGAGCAGCGCGATCGGCACCGCGGCGGCGATGACGACGAGCGGGGCCGAGGCCGGGTGCAACAGGCGCGCGACCAAGAACACGCCGATCAGCGGCAGGACGAGACCCGGATCGGTTTGTGCCGCCGCGAATAGCCCGAGCGCGAACCGCAGTAGCAGCCCGGCCAGCATGCCGCCCGCGACCGACGCCGGCAGCCGCCCGATCGTGCCGCCCATGAGCGGCACCGCCCCGGCGAGCACCGTCAGGGCGCCGGCGAACATGAATGCGCCGATCGCCTCGGCCATCGGCGTGCCCTTCGGCGCGGCCAGGATCAGCACCAGCCCGGCCAGCGACCACGCCGTCACGATCGGCATCCGGAACCGCACGCTGAGGAACGCGCTGGTCGCCGCCATGCCGAGGCAGAGCATCGAGATCCAGGAGGAAGCCTGGTCCTGCGTGGCGCCGAGATGCTGGGCGGCCTGGACGACGATGGCCAACGTGCTGCCGAACCCGACCACCGCCGCGACCAAGGCGGCCGCCATCACCGAAAACTGCAAACGCCGCCCTCCTGCGGGAGCATTGTGCCGACGCCATGCGGAGGCGTCACCCCATCGGCGCGCAGGTCAGCGTCAGTGGAATGGGCGCACCAGACCGACGCGCAGGCTCTCGTCGGCCGGAACCGGTGCCGCGGGTCCGGCCGACGGCAACGCCTCGAGCTGGGCTGCCGAGAGCCCCAGCAAGGCGACGTGCTCGCC